>Ga0255345_1001783_pt1 | contig 29633 bp, 37 predicted proteins | sample wastewater_treat_6_FD_192415 | JGI IMG/M metagenome (GOLD analysis project Ga0255345, IMG submission 192415) | Wastewater microbial communities from Lulu Island WWTP, Vancouver, Canada - plant20 | ecosystem: Engineered > WWTP > Wastewater > Unclassified | place: Canada: Vancouver, British...
TTTCAGTGTCCACGATGCAGATTCACTGTCTGCAAATTGGGATTTTCTCAATAACAGTTACCTGCGCTTCATTTATTGCAGGGTGGGTGCATTTTTACTGTCTACTTTTTGGGGGACAATTTAAAAAGGACGGCGCAAACCGTCCTTTTTCGTTATTTCTGTATCTCGATCACAAACTTTCCCTCGGAGTTCAGCTTGAGCCGCAAGGTCTTAACATACCGATTGCAGAAGTTCTCCATTTCCTTCTTGGTAGCGGTAACTCTTGTGGCTTCATAGATTCTCTGCGTGAGTTCCAGAGGGCTTTCCCCATAGAGGGTGGGGAGATGCTTTTCAAGCTCGGCAAAGAGGACAGCTCGCTTCATGTCCTCGGTGGCAGCGGAGCAGAAATCGTCAATGGCACAATAATAGATACCGTGCTGTGTGAGTGCGGATTTGATCGCCGTTCCGCACTTCTCGTATTCGTACATAACAAGGAAGTGAGCTTTCGGCAGGCTCTCGATGAGTCCCCAAAAGTCGGAATCACTCGACACAATGATAAAAGATAGCGTTGTCCGTTTTCTTGAAGTGCTGCAAGAGTGCGGTACGGAGCTTGCACAAATATCGTATCACGGTAGCTTCACGGTCTGCATAGAGCTTGTCGAGGGTGTCTTTGCACTCGGCAAAGTTCAGCTCTAAAATGTCCTTGCGGACACCGATCAGATAAGAGATCGTGGTAACTACTTCTTTTGTATCAACGGTCAAGGCTTATCCTCCTTTATCGTCTATATTTCCGATATGTTTGTCGATGACCGTCATTATTTCAAGCAGCCGACTTTCTCCGATGCCCTTGATCTTGCTCAGGTCGGCTCTCAGGCTATCATAATCAATGCTGTGCGTTTCTTCCTCGGCTCGTTCATAGCCTTGATTAAAGACATTTCTGACGAAATTCTCCATTTCGGCACGGTTCATTGACTTGATACGCTTGTATAATGATCGGTTTACTAATTCTTCGTTTTCGTTATCCATTGCAGTTCACCTCCGATCTGCTCTATAACCTAATTATAGCACAATTGGCGGTATATTGCAATGAAAAGGGCGTGAAAAAGGACTTACTAATTGACTTTTTCGGGGCGGTTTGGTATAATAAGTTCAAGTGAGCGAGCAATACGGCTTTCTCTCGTTTACAATCACAATTAGGAGCAAGAATATGAAAAATGGAATAAGACCTGATCCTAACAAAGTTCACCCGATCAATGGGTATGATAAAGAAATCTATATCAAGCCTACGATCACTAATACTAACATTATTGTGGGCGATTTTTCGTATATAGCTGATTCTGACTTTGAGAGTCATGTCACACACCATTACGAATGGAACGGCGATAAGCTGATAATCGGCAAGTTCTGCCAGATAGCAACAGGCGTTGAATTTGTTATGAACGGGGCAAATCATCAGATGAACGCTGTTTCAACGTTTCCGTTCTATACGTTAGAGGGCTGGGATATGGAGCCGCCCGCAATGAGTGATTTACCCTTGAAGGGTGATACCGTCATAGGCAATGATGTGTGGATAGGTCAACACGCTGTCATATTGCCGGGGGTTCACATCGGTGACGGTGCGATTATCGGAGCTAACAGCGTAGTCGGAAGTGACGTTGAACCGTATACCATTGTTGTCGGCAATCCTGCAAAGGTGCTTCGTAAGCGATTTGATGATGAATTGATCGAACTCCTTCTGTCATTTAAGTGGTGGGATAAAAGCATTGATGAAATAAATGCGTTGATACCACTCCTCACTTGTAGTGATCTTAACAGAGTAAAAGAGAAATTGAGAGAAAACCTATAATCAGATACACCCAAACACGGATAACCGTCCTCATCAGACGGCTATCCGTTTCTTATTCCGCATACCCACAATCAAGAACCCTCAGCTTTGTATGTTCTCCGTCATGCGAATCAACAATATCATAGGTGATCGAGCTGCACCGGAGTTCGTTGCAAAGCTCGGTAGCCCGTTTCAGGAAGTCCGGCGGTATCTCGATTTGAGAGCCGTCGTTTTTTATGAGCTTCACGCCGTTTCTCCGCAAGTCCTCGATGAAGTCCTCACTCGTCATTGTCCTGTTCCTCGGTGCTTTCCGCTCCCTCGCTCGTTTCAAGGGTGATCGTGTGAGTATAGATCATGTGGTCATTCAGGCAATCCAGCGAGCAGTAGCTCTGATTGGTGTCCTGATGCTTGTAATAGCTTTTGCCTGCGGGTATTTCCTTGTAACAGTTCGCACAAAACATCATTCATCGTCCTTCCATAGCCAGCATCAAGGAGAACGGTGTGCTGTCTCCGATCATCGTACAGCCGGACAGCGACGGCTATGAGATACTGATTGGGCATAACCGCTGGAATGCTTCAAAGATAGCAGGACTGCCTACTGTCCCTGCTATCATCAAGACGGGGTTGACTGAGGACGAGGCACTTACATTTGTAGTGGAATCAAATGTAATGCAGCGTGGGTTCACCAATCTGCGCATATCGGAACAAGCAGCCGTAATCGCTCTCCGTCACAGGGAAATGTTTTCTCAGGGCAAACGAAATGATATTCTCAGGGAGCTTGCAATGCTTGAATATCCCGAAGCGGATATAGATACCTCGACTTTGACTCCAGTGGGATCAAAGTTGGACAGCGGAAAAGCAGTTGGTGCGGAGTACGGACTGAGCAAGGGATCGGTTATCAGGCTAATGCGTATAGACAAACTGATACCCGACCTAAAAGAGCTTATCGACAATGATATAATTGCTGTAAGAAGCGGTGTGGAGCTTTCATTCCTGTCAGAAGATACACAGGCAGTCATTGCCGAATGTGCTGAGGACTGCAAGATCGACATGAAAAACGCCAAGAAGCTCCGTGAAGCCGCCGACAGTGAGGGTAATATCGCACCTGATACAGTTCACGCTATCCTCTACCATATCTTCAAGTCTCTCGCCGGAGTACAGCTCAAACTTGTGATTGTGATACGGGTGAAGCTGTTCACACGGAATCTGCTGAATTGAGTTCATTGCAGGTCCGGACAGCATAGTTCCTAAATCAAACTGTGTATTCAATCTTCTTCCTCCTCATCTTCATCGGTGCAGTAGCTCAGTCCGTTCTGAAGCTGAATGAAGATGCAGGAATAGCGGTCATGCTCTGCGCCGTCGCTGTTCATCATCGCTTCAAGGAAATAAGCCTGAGCTTCTTCACGATCGTCCCACTCCTGCTTCTTGCCGTAGCAGACGGTCATGACCTTGCGGTTCGGGTTCATTGCGAGTTCTGACATACTTAACATCTTGAAAGCACCTCCTGAGCCAATTCATCGTATTCCTGACCTAACTTGTGACCTGTGAGACAAAGCGGTGTGCCGTTTTCTGAGCTTTTGGCAGCTTCGATAGACTTGCTGATGCTTGTCCTGAACAGCATTTCGCCGTACTTTTCGTTGAGTGTATCAATCGCCGTCCTGCTGACCTTTGTACGGTCAACCATTGTCGGCAGAACTCCGATGAGATTCAGCTTCGGGTTGGTGTTTGCCTTGACGAGCTGAGTGAGAGCTTCAAGGGACTGCAAGCCGTCCATACTGAACTTCTGTGTCTGTACGGGAATCAGCACTCTGTCCGCAGCGGTGAGAGCATTGATAAGGAGCGTACCCAGGGACGGCAGGCAGTCAATCAGCACGAAGTCATAACCTCCGATCAGGTCTTCCGTGAGTATCCTGCGGAGAATATGCTCCTTAGAGATCATCGTGACCATAAGCGTTTCCGCATTTGCGAGGTTGATGTCAGAGGGAATGTAGTCCACTCCTGCGGTATCGCTGTGACGTATCGTTTTCTGAGCTGTCTCCGCTGTCATGGGTGTTCCTGCGTAGAATGACATGATAAGCTGTGTCATGGTCGGGTTGCCGTTCGGCTCATATTTCAGGTATTCGGAAAGGTTTGCCTGCGGATCGAAGTCAATAAGCAGAACCTTCTTTCCGTGGTTCAGAGCAAGGCAAGCTCCGAGGTTGAATGCGGTAGTGGATTTGCCTACACCGCCTTTCTGATTGCTGATTGCAATGATAGTTGTTTCCATTTTCATATCCTCCTGTGATTATGGCTCAGAACAGCGGATCGTCCTCTGTTCCGGCGTAAGGATTATCGTAGCTGTTGGCGGTCGGTGCGGTATTCTCACGCTTCTTACCGCCGTTGAAGTGGATTTCCTCGACTTTGACCTCAGTGGAAGAACGCTTCTGACCGTCTTTTTCATAGCGGTTGATATGGACTGCTCCGACGAGTGTCACCATATCGCCCTTGCCGAACCAATCGACAATCACGTCTGCGTTGCGGTTCCAGGCGGTGCAGGTAAAGAAGTCGGTTTCGGGATTCTCCTCGCCCTTACGCTTCGGACGGTCGCAGGCAATGGTGAACTTGCAAAGACGGCTCTCGCCTTTGGTCTGGATTTCGGGATCGGCAGTCATTCTGCCGGCTACCATGAACTTGTTTAACATAGGATTTACCTTCCTTTCGTGGTTTTGGGTTTCTGTGTTTCTGTTGTGTCTTTATTATACACGGCTTTAAGCATAAAGTCAAGTATAATTTTCTGTTAAAATGAATCTTTGTAGGAGCGCAGCAATCAGCACCCCGTTTTTCAGATTTCCCCAGTGACGTTTTCACAAAATTATCGTTATGCTTGACTTTAAGCATAACATATGATAGAATAAGGAAAAGACCACTACAAGGGGGAATACACTTGTTCAAGCATAAATGCGAGATGTGCGGTATGGAGTTTGAAAGCAAGTCCAACCGTGCGAAATACTGTATCTACTGCCGTGACAAGGCTCAGGTCAACCGCAACCGTGCCTATGCTGAGAAGAAGAAGTCCGGCACTTCTGTTCCGCTCGGCAGTGAGCAGACCTGTCCGATATGCGGAAAGACCTACACCGTGACCTCCGGCTCTCAGAAGTATTGCAAGGACTGCACGAAGAAACAGCAGCAGGCAAGCAAGGGAAAGCCCTCGGCAGAATATATCAAGGAGAATTATGATTATATCCGCTTCAATGTTCCCAAAGGTGAGGGCGATGCGATCAAGGCTTATGCCCAGGAACACGGTATGACGATCAAACAGCTTTTGCTTACGGCGTTAGAGGAGTATCAGAAGAACCATAGTTAGGAGTATCGTATGAAACTATCCAAAGAAGAATTTGCTGAGAGATTAGTTTATCTTTTCCCTGATAAAAAGCAAGCTCTTGATGAGCATTATGCTGATTTCAACGAACTGTTTGGTCATATCTATTTTGCCGAAGCATTGAATGAGCCATTGATTGAAATGCTTTCGTCCCAAAGTGATGAAAATCTTATTTCAAAGTATTGTTCATTCATCGAAGATATGTGGCTAAACGGTGATGAAGATGTTGTAAATATCGTAGAGGTCACGATATTAGAGCGCTTATCAGATGATAAATCTGTATGGGACTGCTTCGGAAAGCATATCTCAAATGACTTTATCCGATTTATAAATACTGAGGTTCTTACCGAAAATGCAATGATGTGGCAAGTTCCTCGGTTGGAATATAACAAGTGATTCTATTCCAAATCCCCATTCTTTTTACGCTTGCGGTCTTGCTGCTGCTCGTTGCGTTCCTGCCTGAGAAATGCCTCAATGGTACGCTGTGCGTCGGCAAGGTCACGCGCCCGCTTATCCGCTTCTCGAAACTGCAAATCTTTCTCTGAACGCTCTTGTATAAGGGCGTTTATTTTTTGCTCCAGATTCTCCACGGTCGGGATATGTCCCGATGGGTAAAGCTCCAATACCTGAGAACGAATTTGCCCGTATTCGGTCAGCTCATCGCTGTTGTTTTGGCGGTACTTTCTCGCAGCACTTCCGCTGAGTTTTTTCAGCTCCTCGGCGTACACTTTCAGCTTGCGGTATTTCCGCAGCACTTTGAGTTTGTATTTCAGATCGTCTATCTCGGTATTCATGGCTGCAAGGGCAGTTCCGTAAAACAGTATTATCTTGCATTGCACTCTGCGTTTGCGTATGCTGTGAAAATGGAGCTGATACCGAAACACCCTATGGACAAATTAGTAGTACCGAGAGCTGACAGACACGAGGCTACCTTTTATAATGGCGATGAACTCACGGAACTGCTTGAAGTGTTCAAGGAAGATAAGCTTGAGCTTGTTGTAAATATCGCAGCTTATTACGGTCTGAGAAGATGTGAGATACTTGGTCTGAGATGGGATGCTATCGACTTCAAGAACAAGACAATCACTATCCAGAGGAAAATCGTCAGTGACTACGATGATAGCGGTGAGATGAAGCTCTATGTAGAAACCAGGCTGAAAACCAATTCTACAAGAAGAACACTTCCTCTGATCCCTCACATCGAAGAGATGTTACTGGAAAAAAGGCGATGGAGGCTAAGTTCAAAAAGGCTTGTGGCAAGAGCTACAACAAAGAGTTTGACGGATTTATTTGTCGTGACAATCTCGGCAATATGATCTCTCCAAGCTATGTGACTCAGCATTTCCATTACATCGTCACCAAAAGCGGTATGAAGCATTTGCGTTTCCATGACCTTCGTCATTCGTGTGCGAGCTTATTACTTGCAAATGATATTCCGATGAAGGCAATTCAGGAGTGGCTCGGTCATAGCAATTTTGCAATCACTGCGAATCTTTACAGTCATCTGGAGTATAACGCTAAAGTAAACTCTGCCGAGACAATCGCAAGAGTGCTTGGAGGTAATCCTGCACCGAAGTCCGAACCTGAGAAAACTGCCACCAAAAAAACTACTGCAAAGACAACAAGCGATACTGCCCCTAAAAAAACAAGAGGTAGAAAGAAGAAAAGCGATAATCCCGATGGTACAGGAGAATCGCAAAGGTCAACATTATAGAATATAATATGCGAAAGTGGAATCAAGAAAAAGAAATCAAAAAACGTGTGATTATGGTAGAAAAAATGGTAGAAAAAAGTGCGATTCACGTTTATATTGTCTACCAACAACTCACTGAAACTCAGCCATTTCGGACAAATCAGAGAATTGTTACTAAGGAATTCATATAATAGAGTAGACAAATGCACGATTTTATGATATAATAATAAAAATCACCTGTGCAGATATTGGCACCAGAGAAAAGAGGTTATTACTATGTCAAAAACTCATGTTGAAATGATAAAATGCCCTAAGTGCAAAAAGATCTCGGAAATGACAGTATGGGACGTTATCGACGTTACCGACGCTCCCGAGATGAAGCAGAAAATAAGGAACGGCGAGGCTTTCAGATGGCACTGCTCAGAATGTGAGGACAACTCTCTCATCTTCTTCCCCACCATCTATCACCAGCCCGGTGAGAAGTACATTGTCAGCTACGTTCCCGGAGATCCCGACACTGCCGAAAAGTGCATGAAGGACCTCAGCAATGACAACGAAAGCGGCTACAACTTCGATAACGGCTACACAAGGCGCGTTGTGACCGATATGAACCAGCTCCGCGAAAAGCTCGTCATTCTCGACGAGGGACTTGATGACCGTATCATCGAGCTCATGAAGCTGTTCATCGTTGCCGATATACAGACCTCATCACAGGATCTCAGGATAACCGAGATATACTTCACCAAGGAAAAGGACGATGCATACAGCTTCGCTATCAGGTTCGACAATGACAAGTGGGGTGGCACTGCCTTCTCCAAGGAAAACTACGATCAGGTTGCAAAGACCTTCAAGACTTCCCTTCTTGCCGATAACGAGGTGATAATCGACACAGAGTGGGCTGTGGAGATGCTCAACAAGAATATGTAAAAAACAGCGGACAGTATGTGCGCTGCTCTTAGCGGAATAATTGACAAACCAAATCGAATAGGACGAAAAAACAGCGGTACTTATAGGTACTGCTGTTTTTGGGTAAAATGTTTAACGTTTATATGATAGATTATTTCATAATTTGCTTCATATAAAAAGCGCATATTTAAAGCCCGCGAGTCTTTATACCTTTAGGAAAGAAATACTACTGTCTTTGGAAAGGAAATAGACAGATAATTGGCTCAGCGGACTTTAAATATGCGCCTTGTGTTTTTGAGAGAGCGATCTGACAGAATGAAGAATTATTTTCTACTTTTATTGAGTTTATACTCAGCATATTCCATATAGAGTATATCCAATTGAGATTTTGTCAATTTTTGTAACAGTATGCCATATGATGTATTTCTTTTCTTAGCCTCAATTGCTATTGCGGCTATTTTGTCCTGTGAGGATAAGATAGCCACTTTTTTCGTTGGTTTCATTATAGTGCATCCTCACATTGTTTCCAAAAACGCTTTAAAGTTTCCTCATAGGCTGTGCGGTCGGTCATATAATTCATACCATGAGCAGCTCCTTCAATCGCAAGATACTCTTTTGGAGCTATACAAGCAATATAGTTTTTATACATCATTTCTATAGGTACCAATTTGTCGTTACTTCCATGAATTAACAATACCGGTACTGTATTTGTTTCCATTGCTTCAATAGTGCTGTGACTGTCAAGAGATTCACCTATATTCTTTTCACATATCGAATTAGCGAGATGCATCCTTATCAGATATTCTATTTTCAGTTCATCTTTCAAAATGTGTTTAAGTTGATCATAAGGGGAAGTATATGCACTATCAGCAATTATTCCACAAACATTTTCTGGAAGTGCTGCTTCAGCTGACATCAGAACTGCGGTTGCTCCCATAGAAACACCGTACAGGTATATCGGTATATTGCAGCCAAATCTTTCTGTCAGCCAATTTATCCAACAATGAACATCGTGTCTTTCAAGCAAGCCAAGACCAATATAATTGCCGCCGCTGAAGCCGTGAGCTCTTTCTTCAGCATACAAAACTGTACAGCCTTCGTTTTCAAAGAAAGCTGAGATCATACCGAAATCTTTAGTCCATGTACTCCGCCATCCATGCATTGCAAGTATTATACGCTTAGGTGATTCATTAGTTAATAAATGCCCCCTTAGACGTATACCATCAAGTGAAGCAGTTTCAATGATCTCCGCGTTTTGTTCTGCAAGTCTGTCTGAACATTTGACCGTATCAGCTGTAATTGCGCAGTTCCCACTGAATTTGTCGATATGTTTATAAGCTGCTGACGAATAATCATAGCTATTCCTGCTCTGTACATGATCCATAATAGTTTTTGTTGCTCTGTACGAAACTGATGCCATTCCTCCAAGAACGACAGTTCCGGCAAACGCTCTATAAGCTCTTCTCATATTTTACTCCTCATATGATGATATAATTAGTTCTGTAAAATCAGAAATGCCTGTAAGATCAGTATCATCAGGGTGAGTGTCCCCTTTTGTAAAAACATCATTAAGCATTTCAGCAGAATCGGGAAGCTCATTGTAGATCATTCTTTTGAATTTATCATCAGCTGCCCCCTGACACAGATAAAACCCATAACAATAACAGCTCTCGTTGATCCCCATCTCTGCTTTTTTCTGAATATGTCTTTTATAGTGTGGATTAGGATTCAATCCACAGGTTGCAAATAATAGTATTTTAGCGTTATCGATTTTTCTGAGAATATCATATATTCTCGCATTGCACGAGAGACGCTGGACAAGAAAACCAATAAAATATACATCGGCTATTGGAATATCTGATAAATTATCGGCGTTGATAATGGTCTTATCTGTATCAGGCAATGCAGAATATATATTTTCAGCTAATTTCTTTGTATTGCCGGTTTGAGAATAATATATAACGGCATATTTCATAACTTGTGTCTCCTTATCAAATATGGGGAAGCCGTTCTTGCTCAGCTAAAGCTCAAACATAAAATTCGTAACCACGCCAAGATCAATCTTTTATTACGTCATGGTATTTTACTATATACTCAATGCAGCTTATAACTGTTGGAATAACAGTAAGCCACATAAGTATGTTGGAAATAATATTGATATGTAGATTTATCTCTGTTATTCTGTCGATACATTGCAGTAACAGGATAGTTATTATGGCGATCATTTGGAAAGCCGTCTTTATCTTGCCGGATTTTCCTGCGGCAATGACCACAGAGCTGCTTGCTGCTAAAGAACGTAATGAGCTTATTATGAACTCTCGCGCAATCACTATTATAACAACTGCAGGATGACATTCTCCGAGCGGTATCAGGCATACCATCGTGCTTATCACCAATATCTTATCGGCGATAGGATCAAGGAAAATTCCTAAATTTGTTATCAGATCATTTTTTCGTGCAATGTATCCGTCAAGGAAATCGGATACAGAAGCCAATATAAATATCGATAACGCTATTAGCGGTGAATACTTCCAATCATTTTTCAGAAGAAAAAAGACAAGAAAGGGTACAAGTATAATCCTAAAACAGGTTATCTTATTTGGTGTATTCATCATACATCAGAGCTTTTCGATTTTTCTTGTTTCTTCGTTTGGCGATATGTAATGATATGACATCATGCAGCATTTCTCCCCACATTAAAAGACTTGCAACAGCTATTATAACTGCAATAAAAATACCCATTTTCTTCACTCTCCTATTCATCTTCATTGCCTCCAAACATTTTCTCTGAGATGCGAACTGCCATTTCAGTCGAAAATGGCGAAGTGTTCAAAGCATTCTTTAATCTATACCCAAAAGCTTTTCTGATATTGCCTGTCATATGATAAAAGGTATACAGATTATCCGCAAGGAATATTAAAAAGGCAGCCGTAAATACATAGTGAATGCAGTTGGCAGGAATAAATGCCATTAGCTTATCCATAAGAGGCTGTACAAATTTTATCAGCAGCACAGACAAAACTCCGAATGAAGTCGAACACAATAAACATATCCTGCCCTTCAGATTAAACCTGTAGGAACTGTAATCCCACCAGCGCTTATTAAACAATTTCTCTAAGACAAATGAAGTTGTGTACTCAAGCAGTGTACATAACAGAAGTCCTGCAAGAAAGAGTATGATGATATTTTTTATATTACCGAGAAATAATATGACGCCAATTGCGCCCCAACCGTATATCGGACAATATGGTCCTTTAAAAAAGCCGCGGTTAATAAAGCGCCTGTTCTCAGCAGAGCATTTCATCGTTTCCCAGCTCCACCCTAAAAAGCTGTAAAAAATAAATAGTATAAATCCTTTTTCAATGAACGGCTCCAATCAAAACACCTCCTGTCCGTTGGATAAGGCGTTTACCTCCCTCCAACGTTTCCTTTGTGCTGACTATCTTATCTGCTATGCAGAGGATCATACTCTCCCTGTGCATAGGCAGCCTCAGTATATTCATAGGAAACATATGACAATAGATCATCTCAGCCTCAAGCATATTGACAGAAAAATCACGGCGTGCGTTTTTCAGGGCTGTTCGTGCATGAGTAAAGCCGTGAGGACGATGTTCCTTCGGACTTGTGTGCCAGTCATACAGAAAATAATCGTGTAATAATGCTCCACGGATCAGTGACTGTCTGTCAACATCAATATCAAATCTATCCGCTATACTCAGGCATTTTACAGCAACAGCTACAGAATGCTCAAATACACTCGTTTCACCGTGCTGAATGTGATTTTTTGTTATCTGCATATTTTTGGACGTCAGTATGTCATTTGCATATCGTATCAGTTCATTTTTGTAATTTATTTTCATTTTTTCTCCCAAGTTTATTTCAACTACTTGACTTTTACCTCATGTGTATATTATAATACAAGTGAAGAAAAATGTGAACGGACATCCTTCACGATATTTATGGCATATACCACACTTATCCGTAAAAATGAGTATTATGCCACAGAAATCTTTAAATTAGTATAAGGGGGAGGAACTAATGAGCGGTATCGACAGAAGAATAATCAAAACGAAAAAAGCAATACGCAATGCGTTTGCTGAACTTCTTTCCGAACAGGAGCTCAATTCGATCACTGTAAAGGATATTGCGGACAAAGCTGACATCAACAGGAAAACATTCTATAATTACTACAATGGAGTATATCAGGTCATTGACGAAATAGAAAATGAGTTGATACACGTATTTGAAAGCTCGATCAATGATGTTGATTTTCAGGAGGCTATGAGAGATCCACAGCCTGTTTTTGAAAAACTGACTGCAATTATCAGCAACGACATTGAATTCTACGGGTATCTTATGAAGATGAACGAAAATGTCAGCCTTGTAAGCAAGATATCCGATCTGTTAAAGTTCAAGGTCAGAGAAGCCTTTACGAAACAGATCGGTGTATCTGATGAGAAGCTGGATATTATCGTGAACTATTCTATAAACGGCATGATAAGCGCCTATCAGATGTGGTTCAATTCTGATAGAAAATACCCTTTGGATAAGTTTTCCGATGATGTCGGAACAATAGCCTTCAGCGGAATAAACGGATTAGTTAATTCAGCAAAGTAATATTATTTGAAGTTATTACATATTTGCTTAACGATGTGTGGCTTAATACACAGAAAGCAAAAAATCTGCCCATAGTAAATTTTTATATATTAAGTTATAATATATCTATAGTACTTTTAGGAGATATATTAATATGAGAAAAATTGTTATCACAGGAATGGGCGCAGTAACTCCGCTGGGAATAGGTGTAAACTCCTATTGGGAAAGTCTCATTGCCGGCAAGTCGGGTATTGATCTGATAAAAGCCTTTGACGCTTCCGAGCTTCCCGTGCAGTTTGCAGGTGAGGTCAAGGACTTTGAGCCCTCAGAGCATATCCCGAAGGATTTACTAAAGAACACCGATCCATTTATGCAGTATGCCTTTGCAGCAGCAAATGAAGCAATAAGCCAGAGCCGTCTGACTATTGAGCCATACAGAACAGGCATTACTCTCGGCACAGCTATGGGAGGAGTGGCAGAGATAGCTGCAACTCAGGAAAGACTGACTACGGAGGGCAAAAAGATAGGTCCGAGATTTATCCCTAAGATACTCGGAAACCTTGCTGCTGCGAATATCGCCATTAACTACAATATCAAGGGTCCGAGCTTTACCGTGAGTACAGCTTGTGCCTCAGGCGGAGATGCTGTTGTTATGGCTTCCATGTTTCTCCAGACAGGAAAGACTGACGCAATGATAGTTCTGGGAGCAGAGGCTGTGCTGTGTCCTCTGGTTATACACGCTCTTACAACGGTAAAAGCTCTTTCCAAGAGAAATGATGAGCCATCATCTGCCAGCCGTCCGTTTGACTTATCCCGTGATGGTTTTGTTATCGGAGAAGGCGGCGGAGCTTTTGTACTTGAGACAGAGGAGCACGCTCTTGCCCGTGGAGCAGATATTATTGCCGAGCTGAAGGGCTGCGGCAACTCAAATGACGCACATCATATCATGGCGCCTCACCCTGAGGGAAAGGGCGCGATAGCCTGTATGCAGGCTGCAATCTATGACGCTGGGATAACTCCCGATGAGATAGGTTATATCAACGCTCACGGTACAGCCACTCATAAGGGCGATGTGGTCGAGGCAAATGCAATAAAGGCTGTATTCAATTCTTCTATCCCCTATGTAAGCTCAACTAAGGGAGCGACAGGGCACATGATGGGCGCAGGCGGAATAACCGAGGCTATCGCTTGTATAAAGGCGATAGAAACAGGAATAATGCCTCCTACTATCAATCTCTGCAATGTTGATGCTGAGTGCAGTGATATAGACTTCATACCAAATCACTCTAAAAACGCAGATATACGATATGCGATGTCAAATGCATTCGGATTCGGCGGTCAGAATTCAAGTCTGATCTTCGGAAGATACGAAGGGTAAGGTGATGGGATGAGCTATACATATGATCGTGAATCATTCAGAGAGAATTTTGAGAGAGAATTTATATGGCTGAATGGCTTTATGAGAAATGTCAGACGCTACGGTACAAAAATCGCACTTATTGATCCTTCAATCGATAAAAGCTGGACTTATGCAGCGCTGAACGGCGATTGCAACAAACTGGCTAATGCACTAAAGGCTGACGGCATAAGGCAAAGTGATATTCTCCTGATGCAGCTTTACAATTCACCACAGTTTGTTTTCGGATATATTGCCTCACACAAGACAGGCGCTGTTGCTAATCCTATAAATTTCAATCTCTCAGCCGGTGAGACCGCAGAGATAATTGAACATAACAAGCCAAAAGTCTATATTCACGATGTGGATATCATCAATACAGCGGCAAGCGCACTTGAAATAAGTCGTCATAAGCCCGATGTAATTCTCGTTGTGAACAATTCAGGCAAGGAGATAGATATGCCGGAGGGACACATACTTTATGATGAATATGTCAGTAAAAGCAGTACAAATGATATACCTGTTGATTTTGAGCCTAATGTGTACAATGAAAGTCTCAGGCTGCAAACCTCGGGCACGACTGCTACGCCGAAGGGAGTTCCGCTGAACAATATGAACGAGATACTATCCGCTCATAATCTCATAATGGACTTAGGACTGAAAAGCGGTGATGTGACGATGAATCTGACACCGTGGTTTCATAGAGGCGGTATTCATTCTACCGGTCCGACAACAATTTTTTATCTCGGAGGAACTACAGTTATAATGCGCTTTTTTAACCCTAAGAATGCGGTACGGTACATAAATGAATACAAGATAACTTACCTGACTGCTGTTCCTGCTGTTCTGCACCCGATGTGTGCCAGACTTGAAAAGTATAATGAGGAGCTTCCAAGTCTGAAAGGCATACTCTCTATGGGCGCACCTCTCGAACGTGAAGCGTGTATCCGCTTTATGACAAGGCTTACACCGAATATCTATAACGGATACGGTACTACCGAAACTCTCTGGAATCTTTTTCTCGGTCCTGACGATCTGCCTGAAAGGTCGGGATTCACGGGACGTGCCAGCACTGACGATGAGGTAAGACTTGTAAAGATACACGATGGCCGAAGAGCCGAGCCGGACGAGCTTGTTTCTATGGACGAGATCGAAAAAGGCGAGATCATTATTAAATGTCCTGCGAAAACAGGATATGGCTATGCGGATAACCCTGATATAACGGAAAAGAAGTATTATAAGGGCTGGTTTTACACCGGTGATGTCGGGGTGTGGAATAAAGACGGATATGTCAGGATCATCGGAAGAAAAGACGATATGATAATCAGTATGGGAGAAAATGTTTATCCTGCCCGTATCGAAGAGATCATAAATGAACACCCGAAGGTAAGCGAATGTATAGTTACAGGTATTCACCACAAAACAAAGGGCGAAGTCATAGCAGCTTATGTTATCCCGGCTGATGACAGCCTTACCGTTTCCGAACTTGTTGAGCACTGCACTTCTTCTCCTCACTTGTCAAAGTATCAAATACCAAGATACTATAGATTCGTCAGTGATATTCCGAGGACAGCCACCGGAAAAAAACAGCACTATCTTATCAGAAAACAAGCTCAGCAAGACCTTGAAAACGGATTGCTTGAGAGAAAAAGCTTGAGCATGGCATATACAACCTGAAAATCAGCCATTCACATTTGCCTTTATAAATTGAAAACGCTTCATTCAGAAAACGAATTTGAAAACAAGAACTCCCCAGAATTGATCTGAGGAGTTCTTTTTCTGACCTTGACAAACATAAAATGGTGTGTTAGAATACTTTTAGCGAGTAATATAATTATCAATATACATAATTACAGGAGGAACGCATGGAACATCTATTAGTAAGCCATTGGCATAAGAATACAAGATACGAAATACAGAGCATAAACGGCACAGAGTACATTGTTCCATGCGAGTACGGTTCGGTGTACGATCCGATAAACAGCGAAAATGAAATGATGACCGACGCACTAAATCTCGGCAAGTACCTGACAGAGAACGATCTTAGTCAGAATGAAATGGTGTTGGACTTTGTACATAAATACGGCCTGTTGGGAATAATGCCCGACATAGCAGGTTCAGACATAGGTAAGAATGAGCGTGGCATTGTCCGCGACAATATCTTCACCGAGAGTGGTATCGTTGATGTGAACGAGTTTGCAAAGACATTCTTCCCTCTTGATAAAATCGATTTGCTTGATAAATCCAACAAAAAAGGCAAGTTGAGACTGTACTACCGCAGTCCGATATACTCGACAATGTTCCTACGGAAGTATAAGTACTGCGAGCCGCTTGAGTGGGTGAAGAAGTACTTCAAGTATCTGTACAGCTTCACGATAGGCAAGAAATCAAAGATGACGGAGTTCATACCTCCACGCCTGACATATAAGATAGATGATAGGAACGGTCTGAACCTGCTGTGCGAGTATGATTCGCTCAAGGCAATGATTGATCTCGCCTTTGCTAAAGCAGTGACAGACGATAAGAAGCCGCTCCGTACCTGCAAACACTGCGGAAAGCTGTTCTACGCAGCCGACATTCGCAGTGAGTTCTGCTCCGCAAGATGCCGAAATCAATATAACGTATACAAATCCAGAGCAAAGCACAATTGATGCTTTGCTTTTTTTGTTTCAAAATAAAAATGGAGGCCTTGACAAATAAAAATAGTGTGTTATAATATAATCGAGAAAGAGTAATAGTATATATTTGATATGCAATTACAGAATTAATATGAAGTGCGAGCAGAGTTCGATTTAGAGAACCTGCTCATTTTTCTCCAAACCGAGTAATATGATATAGCAGAATATATATTACACAACCGGTTGTATAAGGAGGTGACCTGAAATGAACAAGTAAAAACTAAACAGCAACTTGAAAATTGAATATGGGATCAGGAGTTACGTTGTTTCCGATGGTGGGGCGGTGAGCCGTACCAGCCCAGAGATGCGCGATGACGCGAAAGCCGAGCGATAACATCTCTGGTTTCACAAAGCGCAGATGTGAAGTAAGCGATGAAAGTCGGGAACGGATACTTACACTCAGCCACAGTCCGAGCGTGATAAAACCGTCGCAGGCAATGGGAGTGTGCCAGGGCAGCCGAGCATTTAGGTTGTCTATGAGTCCGATGTGCAGTCGGGCGGCTCCTGATTCGGTCAGGCAGGAGTACGGCGGATACCACTGTGAGTTCGCAGCAGGTCCGTGATGTATCGCGCACTTTTGTCCTGACACGTTCGTGATGTGTCTGAAATATGTGCCCAAAACGGTTCAAAATGCAATAAGGATACTGCTCCCACATTTTCATTCCGAAATGCTCATTTTTACCCTAAAAACATTCAAAACTGTCATAGTAACAGTTTTGAGTTGAATTGTATGCAAAGCTCTATTCTATGCGCTTTGCGGTTGTTTTCAGTTTTAGTGAGAAACGTTCAGTTCTCGTTAAAACATTATTGTATTTCGGAATGTCACTCTCAGGAGCAAAAAAACATATGCAAAAACACGTCAATTTGCTTAAAGGATACTGCTCCCACATTTTTACTTGTGGAGAGTAAAAATCCGCGCGATACAGCCCACACAAATAGTTCGCACAAGCAGTTGCCCGTAACGAAAAAAGCTGTTGGCTGTGTCTGAGAATCTTATGAGGAAAGGAGGAATGCTATGAGTAATATGTTACAGACGAAAACCGCAGAAGAAATACTGACAACTGTATTCAAACCGAAGGAGTTCATCATTGACGGTCTGCTCACGCAAGGACTGTATGTACTTGCAGGTGCGCAGAAGGTTCGTAAGTCGTGGATGGCAATGGATATTTGCCTCAGCATTGCAACAGGAGTTCCTGTACTCGGACGTGATACTATTCAGGGAACTGCTTTGTATCTTTGTCTCGAGGATAACTATCAGCGACTACAGCGCAGATTGTTTCAGATGAATGCAGCGCCTGTCGAAAATCTTCATTTTGCACTTGCTGCTGATAAGATAGGTGCAGGTCTTGAAGAACAGATAGAAAGCTTCAAGAAAGAGCACGATGACTTGAAAATAGTTGTTGTCGATGTTATGCAAATGGTGCGCAGCAATGTTGAGTCAAGTTATGGTTCAGATTATGCAGAACTGATCGCGCTCAAACAGCTTGCTTATCGTTTAGGTATCTGCATACTGCTGATACATCATATGCGAAAAGCTAAGGACGATAATCCGTTCAATATGATGACAGGCAGTACAGGTATCGGCGGTGCAACTGACGGCAACTTTGCGCTCAAGGAAACAAAGTGCGGCTCAGGAAAAGCAATCATGTATTGTCAGGGACGTGATATTGAATACACTGAATTGCGAATGCATTTTGATACCGATGTCATGCGCTGGATAGTTGAGAATGAACCTGCGGCGCAAAAGAGTCGCGACAATATTGTTCTCTCTGCTGTGTATCTTTTCATCAGGGAGCGGATTCACTTTGAAGGTACTGCAACTGAGTTAGTTGAAGAATTAAAATTGGTTACCGATGAAGTGATATATCCGAACAGAGTAACGCGCGACTTAGTCCAGAATGGTTATGAGCTCAGCAAGTATGGAATTGATTTCAAGTACGAAAGAGTTCACAAAGGTCGAGTTATTATTCTTCACTACAACGGCGAGCGTGACAGTAGTGACGGTAGAAATGTTACCGTCACGCAGGCACTGCCTGACAGCTCACAAAGCTCTATATAGCTTCATCTGCGGAGCGTGTCAGTAGGTTTCCGTGTCGGTAGAGTTACTGTCACGGCGGAGTTACTGTCACGCACAAAAACGCCCATATTTGCCACCAATACAGAAATCGGGTAGTTATCCCACCTACGGCAGTGAAAGCGATTGTGGCGCAACGTGGAGCGAGTGTGGGGATAACGCATAGATATTATCAGCGGAGGGAGAAAACACTGCTGACGGAACAGTACAGGCGGCGGAGGTATGTAAATGCCAGCATCGCATTCGGCAGTCCGCCGAACGCTTGCTGGTCGGGGCGAACCCCGAACCCCCTCACAAAAATCGCACAAAGAAAGGAGCGTTATACAATGAGAAAACGCAACAGAACGATCACAATCCGCTGTACTGATGACGAGTACGAGCGGATACACAACAAGGCTCAGCGGCACAAGCTGTCCCTCAGCGACTTCATTCTCAGATCGGCACTCGATAAGAAAATCGTCGTGGCAGACGGACTGGACGAAGTTTCCAAGCAACAGAAAGCTATCGGGCGTAACCTCAATCAGATAGCAATGCTGGCTCACGAAGGACGGCTCCACTCTGTCAGACTGGACGAGCTTGTGGAGCAGCACAGGTCAGTGACAGCGGCAGTCTGTGAGATAGCAAAGGTGGTGAAGTGATGCCCATAATCCATTTTATCAACAACAAAACCCAGACCGCTGGCGGCATGAAGAATGTCCTCAACTACGTCAGCAGAAAGGAAAAGACGGTCTCAGAGGACAAGCGATTCGTGACAGGAGTCAACTGCTCACCCGAGACTGCACTTGATGAAATGACCGCAACCAAGAACTTGTACCACAAGCCCGACGGACGGCTGTACTATCATTTAGTGCAGAGCTTCCCCAGCGGATATGAAATTAAACCCGCGCTTGCTCACAAAATTGCAGTGGAGCTCGCGGAGAAAGCGTTCAACAAATACGAAGTTGTAGTGGCAACTCATATCGACAGGGAGCATATCCACAGCCACTTGGTGGTGAACTCTGTCAGCTTCGAGGACGGAAAGAAGTACCATTCAAACAAGGAAAGCGTCGAGAAATTAATGAAACTCAGCGATGAGATCTGTCGGCAGTACGGAGTTCATGTACTTGATGCTCCCAAGAAGAAAATGAATAAGGACTATCTCTCCGACAGCGAATACAGGTCAGCCAAGCGGGGTGAGAGTTTCAAATGGGAGCTGATGAATGTCATCAATCAGGTGATGAAACAGGCAAAATCAAAGAAGCAGTTCTGCTACTTAATGAAGCAGCAGGGCTACAGTGTTAGGTGGGAGGACAACCGCAAGTATATCACATACACTTGTCCTAATGGCAGGAGATGCCGTGACAACAAGCTTCACGGCGAACGTTATCGAAAGGAGAATATGGAGTATGAATTCAAAGCAAGAAGAATTACAGCAGATGTACGACAAGGAATTGTCGGCAGCGGCGGACACTCAGCCGACAGTGGTGGTACTCGATTCCAACTGGAGAGCGCTGATAGAATTGAACAGGCTGATGTCGCAGGAGCAGCTGGAAATACTCACCAGACTCTCGGTGCTGGCGACGAAAGCGGATACAGAACAGGTGCTGAAAAAAGTACGCTCCGAGCAGAGGGATACCATAGCGACCTGTCGGGAGCTGCTGGATCAAACGTCGGAAACCGCGACGTTAGCAGTCGAGCAGTTGAAGAAAGCAACAGCGGACCTGTCCTCACAGGCTGGGAAACTGAACGAGGAATATGGCTCGAAGCTGAAAGAGCTCGACGAATACAAGCACAAGCTAAGATCAAAAGCAGCCAAGTGGATAGTGATCTCGCAGTCGGTCTTGATAGCATTGTTGGCGGCGTTACAGCTGTGGCTTCGATAATCAAGGACGAGCCTGCCGACGATACCGAGTATGCCCGTGAGCACGTTGACAGCAAAGTACTCGCAGAAGAACGTGAGCGTAAGGAAGCTCTCGGAATACACATGGGCTGATGCCCTATCAAAAAACTTGAAAAGGAGAGATGAATAATGAACAACGTAGGATTCATAAGAAATACGAACAAGACAACAGTAAGGAGAGTGGTTATTGAATGGCTGAGAAGAACACAAAAACTGAAACAAATAAGTACGCTGAACTGCGCCGAACGCAGTATGAGATAGATACGGTCGTAATAGACGGCAAAACCTACACCGTTATCAACGCCTTCCCGAAGGAGGCTGACGAGACCTTGGACGACAAGCTCCGCTATCTCATGAAAGTTAGTTAACAAAATTTTTACTGGACTTATGAGCCGAGTAGGAGTATACTGTTGGTGTACCACAAAGGTACGCCAACAGAGTCCTATTCGGTTTGGTTTCCAGAGAAGGAGGATATATGAAACCAAACAATGATTTAATCACAGCTTTGTATTGCCGACTTTCACAAGAAGATGCTCGCGAGGGTGAGTCGCTGTCGATAGAAAATCAGAAGAAGATGCTCAGTGAGTATGCAGAGCGTAATGGCTTTCGCAACTGTCAGTATTATGTCGACGACGGCTTCAGCGGAGTCAATAAGAACAGACCTGAATACGTTCGTATGCTGAAAGATGTCGAGGACGGTCTTGTGGGAACGGTAATTGTAAAAGACCAGTCCAGACTTGGACGTGACCACTTGGAGACTGACCGACTAATGGAATTAGTATTCCCTGCATACGATGTACGCTTCATTGCGGTTACAGATGGAGTAGATAGTGCCAACGGTACCAACGAGATGTCGGGCATAAAGAACTATTTCAATGACTTTTACGCCAGAGATACGTCGAAGAAGATACGCGCTGTATTCAAGGCAAAGGGAGAACGCGGTGAGCGTGTTGGAACAGCGATTCCTTATGGATATATGAAAAGTCCCGATGATTCAAAGCAGCTTATACCAGATCCCGTAACCGCTCCAGTGGTGCGTCAAATATATGAGCTTTGCGCTGAAGGCAAAGGAACGAGGGCAATATGCAGGTACTTGGAAGAAAATCAGATTGAAACGCCAGGAATATATGAGTTTAATCAGCGTGGAAAAACCTGTAAGCAGCCTAAGTTCAATACGCCATATCTGTGGACGCAAAGTACAATACGTGATATGCTGTCAAACAGGATTTATTGTGGAGATACTGTGAACTTCCAAACGTACAGCAAGTCAAACAAGTTGAAGAAACGTATCAAGAACGATCCAGAGAATATACTCATCTTTGAAAATACGCACGAAGCGATAGTGAGCCGAGAGCTATTCAACCTCGTTCAGAAGCACTACGAGGGACGGAAACGTCCAGACCGGCAGGGAGATACCGACAAGTATGCTGGCTATATATACTGTGCTGACTGTGGCTCGAAAATGTATCTTCACCGCGGCAAGGGAATTAAGCCTGAGAACAACTACTATCAGTGCGGAGGCTATCAGACCAAAGGTGGAAGATATTGTACAGTTCACAGAATAAAGGCAAATGTGCTTGACAGCTTAGTCCTTAAACAGCTCAGAGATATGACTTCCTACGCAAGAGAAAATCCTGAGGAATTTTATGAAATAGCCGCTCGGAACGGCAGAGAAACTGCTGAGCTTGAAAAGAAGGAGTCTGAAAAGAAGCGTATCAAGACCGAAAGTCGTATTAAGGAGCTTGATAATATCCTGAGCTGTCTTTACGAGGACAAAGCGTTAGGCAAGATAACTCCAGAACGCTATGATAAGCTTTCAGTAGGCTATGAGAAAGAACAGACGGAACTTGTGTCTGAGCTTGCTGATTTCACAGCAAAGCTTGAAGATATAAATCATAGAGATGAGTGCATACTTGAATTCATAGAAAATGCTAAGGCAAACCTTGAAATCAAGGAGATCACTCCGAAGATACTTAAAACATTCATAACTCGGATAGAGGTATATGAAAAGCCTGAGAAGTACTCCCGAACCTGTGGGAATTTGGTGCTTATACATTATACGTTTCCAAGTCTGAACAAATCTGAGCCTATGCTGTTTCCAACAGATGACAAGCCATTTACTAAGTCAGCTTGCTAAAAGAGAAACCGAGAGGCTCATGACCACTCGGTTCACATAAGATTCTATAAAGTTCCGTTAAGGATAGCCGCCATATGACTGTCCGCTTTTCTTATTTCAGATATTCGCCCCACTTTTTTTGTGCGGCTTTGATCTCTTCGTTCAGCTCATCTTTGTGAACTGTAATGATATCTTTCATATTCCTTGCATCTTCGGTATTATAATTATCAAAAAAGTTTATCAATTCAAAAACTTCATCGACTTCAAAATGATAAGTTATTTTATGTCCATTTTCTTCTGCATCCGACTCACAAATGATCTGATAAGTTCGTCTGCCTGACAGCTCATGCGGAATAGTTATCACGGGAGAATGTGTGTCTTTATAAACAAAACCGCCATCACCGTTTACAGCGACGCTTTCCAACGGAGCAATAGTTACATATCCCGTGCTAAAACTGAGATAATCAGGCAGTCTTACAACATAAAAATATTTATCGTCTGTACTCCCGTATATGCCTACCTGTTTTACAACAGTAGAATCACGCTCTATAAGCTGCATCCCCTCACAAAGTTTCTTCATCGGTCGGTATTTGAGGAAATACCATGCACCGTTGAAGCCTAAAAATATCGCAAGAAATACAGACATAAGCACCGCCATGACCTTGGTAAAACGGCTCTTTTTCAGCTTCTTCCCCACCTTTTTAAAGGCCTCGGCTTCGTCGGGAACTGCCTTTTTCTCGGGCTCTGGCAGGATCATGTTCTCGCAGAGCTGGCGGCAGTCCTCACAGCTGCGGAGGTGCTCCTCCACAAGCTCCCTCGTAGCCTCGCTGCATATCTCCTCCTTGTAAAGGGGCAGCAGGTCGATGATAACATTGCAGTCTATATCCTTTCTGTTCATAAAAGTCCCTCCTTTTTCAGAAGCTGCAAAAGCTTCTGTTTAGCGCGGTAATAGGTCACGCCTGCCCAGTTCTCGCTCTTGCCGAAAACCTTTGCTATGTCGGCGAATTTCAGCTCCGCGAAAACTCTCAGGGTAAATACCTCTCTATACGGCTCCTCAAGGTCGTGTAGAAGATGATGTATACGCAGGGCAGTCTCCCTGTCAGCAAAGCAGTCCTCAAGGCTTCCCTGTGCAGCTGTCTCGCCGATGCTCTCCGCAGAGCTGTTCCTGCTCTCAGCCTTTTTCAGGTGGTCGTACCAGAGATTTTTCGCGATAGTACACAGCCACGTCCTCACGGAGCAGCTTCCCCGAAAGCTTTCGGCGCTTGTCATAGCCTTCAGCATGGTATCCTGAAGAATGTCCTTTGCAAGCTGCTCGTTGCCGCACAGTCTCAGGATAAAGGTATAGAGGTCGGAGCTGTATTTCTCGTATATCTCATGGAATTCCTGCTTCATCTTCTCACCTCCTCACTTAGTTAGACGAGTGACTTCTGGTTTTATTACAGAATTTTCAAAAAAAGCGGACAAATTGTCCGCCTTAATATTATTTACAGGGACGACCAATGGTCGTCCCTACACTTTCAATTCACTGAATTTCAGCCGTTGATAAGCGCCTGAAACTCCTCCTCGGTTATTATCGGAATGCCGAGCTCCTTGGCAGTCTTGTTCTTGGTGGAGTTAGAGGTGTTGTCGTTGTTGATAAGGTAGTCCGTCTTTGATGACACCGAGCCCGATGCCTTGCCGCCGTTCTGCTCTATATATGCCTGGAGCTCCTTGCGGTTCTTCCAGATGTGTACCGAGCCTGTGATGACAAAGGTCTTGCCTGCAATGGCTGACTCGCTGTTCACTGCCTCAGCCTCTTCAATTTCCAGCTCTGCCAGCAGGTCACGGAACTCCCTGAGATTTTTCTCATCTGCAAAGAACTTCACATAGTCATTGGCGAGAACCTCTCCGATACCGTCAATGGAGGTAAGCTCCGCCGCGGAAAGCTTCTCAAGCTCCCCGGCAGTGGTGTACTTTGCGCAGATAAGACGTGAAGCCTGTCTGCCGATATTGGGTATACCCATGGCGTAGAGCACACGGCTCAGTTCTGTCTTTCGTGAAGCCTCGATGGCATCCGCAAGCTTCTGATAGGACTTCTCGCCGAAGCCCTCAAGCACAACTATCTTGAACTTGTAGTCATCAAGGTGATAGAAGTCGCGGAACTCGCGGACAAAGCCCTCCGAGACCAGTGTCTCTATGGTAGCCGTTGACATTCCCACGATATTCATGGCGTCGCGCTGGACAAAGTGCTCGAACTTTCCGATATGCTTGGCAGCGCAGTCCTTGTTGGGACATACAAGAGTTTCCACGTCCTCATCGGAGGTGCGTATTTCTGTTGCGCCGCCGCAGACGGGACATACCGCAGGTATCTCCAGACTTGCGGAAGCGGTCTTGTTTTCAAGCACCTGCGGGATTATCATGTTCGCCTTGAAAATGGTAAGGGTGTCACCTATTCCCAGACGAAGCTGCTTAACTATGCTGAGATTGTGGACGGAAGCCCTCATGACCGTAGTTCCTTCCAACTCAACAGGGTCGAATATAGCCACAGGATTGAGCAGACCCGTTCTGCTGGCGGACCACTCCACCTCGCGGAGAGTAGTGTCCGCAGTTTCGTCACGCCATTTGAAGGCTATGCCGTTTCTGGGGGCGTGTGAGGTCTCGCCCAGACTGAGACCATATTCCACATCGTCGTACATGAGCACCAGACCGTCCGAGGGGAACTCATTCTCTGCCACAGCCTTTTCAAAATCCGAAACAGCCCCCTCCACGGTGTCGGACTTCACCCTAACGCCGTAAACGCGCTGAAAGCCCTGCTCCTCAAGCCAGTCAAGACGTCGCGAAAAGGAGTTCTCCTCATAGCCATCGGCAGACACCAGATTGAATGCGAAGAAGTTGATATTTCGCTCCGCAGTCACACGGGAGTCCAGATTGCGGACAGTTCCCACGCAGAGATTACGGGGATTTTTATACTTTGCCCCCTCCTCTATCTCCTCATTGACCCTCTCGAAGTCCTTGTACTTCATGAGGGACTCGCCGCGGACCACAAGATGTCCCGTAAAGGGAATGCGTGCAGGGATACCGATAATGTGCCTTGCGTTGGCAGTGATGTCCTCGCCTATCTCGCCGTTTCCGCGGGTGACCGCCTGCGTGAGGGTACCGCCGTCATAGGTGAGCACCAGTGTAAGACCGTCCAGCTTCCAGCTAAGGAAGCCCTCATGCTCGCCCAGCCAGCTTTTCAGCTCCTCAACACTCTTGGTCTTGTCCAGAGACAGCATTTTGGTGGTATGTCTTATCTTCTGAAGTCCCGATGATACCTCGTAGCCCACCTGCTGGGTACGGCTTCCGCTGAGGATAACGCCTGTCTTTTTCTCAAGCGCCTCCAGCTCGTCATAAAGCTGGTCGTACTGCTTGTCGGACATTATCTCAACGCCTGTATTATAGTAAGCGTCAGCCGCCTTTGCCAGCAGCTCATTCAGCTCCTTCATTCTGTTTATATCATTATTAGCCATAGCAAGCTCTCCTTAAAAAGTATACTCATATTATACCATGATTTTGATAAAAAAGCCATAGGAAAAGATAAAAAGAGTTATGGCAGAAGATATTGACGAAATTGAGGGGAACTGGTATAATGGTTTTAATGAGATAAATCAGAATTTGTGCAAGAATGAGGTAATTGTATATGAAAATACTGATCTTCAATGGTGGACCACACAAAGGGAATACATGGCGGCTAACTCAGATTGCAAAGAAGTATATTCAGAAAATTGATAATACGGTCCAGTTTTGTGAAGTACATTTATCAGATATAAATATCCCCTTCTGCACTGGATGTAGTAACTGTTTTCGTAAAGGACATAAAACTTGTCCGCATCATAATAAGATGCAGCCAATAATAGATATGATAGAAGAATGCGATGCGGTTATTTTCTCTATCCCCTGTTTTCAGGGGCATTTGCCCGGGATTATGAAAAATTTTACAGATCATATGGCATTTATGCTGCATAGGCCGAGATATTTCAAAAAGAAGGCTCTTATAATCAGTACAACCGGAGGTGTATCTGCTGAGAGTACAACAAAAGCTTTGGCAGCAACGTTGCCCGGGTGGGGCTTTAATAAGTGTTACCAGCTTCCGATAACTGCACTGAGCTGGAATGACTACAAGCCAACTGAGAAGGATCTGCGAAGGACATATGATATCACGAAGAAGTTTTACCTTGATGTGAAATCCGGAAAAGTACATGTTCCGGGAGTGGGCGTGCTGATACAGTTTAATTTATTTCAAGCCATATGCGTCGATAATAAGGGCGAAAAAGAATATCCCACTGAGGATAATAACTTTTGGCCGAAATACAATGGTATGAGATATGCACCAGGTATACCAATGACGCATTTTAAACGAGTCATTGGTTGGCTTATATATCAAATTGGAAAGAAACTTTCACAGAAAATGGTGATCACATACAGGAAATAGACTGCCAAATTAAGATTTACTTCAGCAGCTAACAACTTTTAAATTTCGGGACGCCGTTCCATACAGACAGAAAGGTAATTTATGTCAAATATTATCGAGATAAACAAAAGCAATACGGATGTACTGCAAATATTCGTACTGATGTCGGAGCCGCAGCTCCTGCACTATTTTGAGCCTGCGGAGGGACTATTCATTGCGGAGAGCCCAAAGGTCATCGAAAGGGCACTCAACGGCGGCTATGAGCCCTATGCACTCCTCATGGAGCATAAAGACATTGAGGGACAGATGAAGGAGCTCCTCTGCCGCTGCGGAGACGCTCCCGTGTATACCGCGGAGTTTGATGAGATAACCGCCATAACGGGCTTCAAGCTTATCCGCGGCGCACTGTGCGCCTTCCGACGGAGAGCCCTTCCCACAGCAGAAGAGCTTTGCAAAAACGCAAAGCGAATAGCTGTACTGGAAAATGTGGTCAATCCCACCAATATCGGAGCCATTTTCCGCTCCGCAGCTGCTCTGGGCATGGACGCGGTACTGCTGACGCCATCCTGCTGTGACCCTCTGTACAGACGTTCATCAAGGGTCAGCATGGGAACGGTGTTCCAGATACCCTGGACCTACCTTTCAAGCGATACGGACTATCCGCAGCAGCTCCGCGAAATGGGCTTCAAAACCGCTGCAATGGCGCTCAGCGACAACTCAGTGAGCATTGAAGCTCCCGAGCTGAAAAACGTAGAAAGGCTTGCCGTAGTCCTCGGTACTGAGGGCGAGGGACTTGCCGACAAGACTATCACAGCCTGCGACTACACGGTGAAGATACCCATGTCCCATGGTGTAGACTCACTCAACGTCGCCGCCGCAAGCGCAGTTGCCTTCTGGCAGCTGGGGCTGCACTGAATATCCGCGGGGTACGGATATATAATGATATGGAGGATTTTATATGAAACTTTATTTCAAGCAGAAGATGTTTTCGCTCAGACAGCGTTCCGAGATATATGACGAATTCGGAAACGTATTATTCAGCGCAATTGGTGAAATATCACTGGCAAGGAAAATGCACATCTATGACCGTACAGGCAACGAGGTAGCTTATGTGGAACGCCGCCTGTTCAGACTTCTCCCACGCTTTTCCATCTATGTAATGGGACAGTATGTCACCGACATTGTCAAAGAGTTCACCTTCTTCAAGCCCTCATATACCTTCGAGCAGATAGGCTGGAGGGTCGACGGCGAGATATTCTCCCACGATTACAGAGTTTTCTCGGGCAATATGTACGTTGCTTCCGTACACAAGCACTGGATGACCTGGGGCGACAGCTATGAGCTTGACATCGCCGACGGACAGGACGTAGTCATGGTGCTTGCAGCAGTCATTGCCATAGACTGCGTTATGGACGCAAACAGTTCCAACAATTCATGATGAAAGGATCATTATCATGCGCAAGTATAAATGGGGCGTTATCGGTACAGGAAAGATAGCCCACACCTTTGCAACAGCGCTGGCACACTGTGAAAATGCAGAGCTATGTGCAGTTACATCAAGAACTGAGGAAAAGGCGAAAAAATTCGCCGATGAATTCGGCTTCAAGAGCTTCTACGGAAGCTACAGAGAATTTGCGGAAAAAAGCGATGCTGAGATAGTCTACATCGCAACGCCCATGGCTTCACACTTTGAGGACGCATGGCTCTGCCTCGAAAACGGAAAGAACGTACTGTGCGAGAAGTCCCTTACTCTCAACAGCTCACAGACAGAGAAGCTCCTGGTATTTGCCTGTGAGAAGAAGCTTTTCTCCATGGAGGCTATGTGGATGAAGTGCCGTCCTGTCTACCGCAAGATGAAGGAGTGGATAGCTTCGGGAGCTATCGGTGATATTGAGTATATCAAGGCTGATTTCAGCAACTTTATCCCCTTTGATGAAAAGGATCGTCTTTTCCGCGCAGACTGCGGCGGCGGCTGTCTCCTTGACCTCGGAATATATCCCATTACCCTCACCCATGATCTTCTTGGAGTTCCCGACGAGATAATAAGCTCCGCACACATGATTAACGGAATTGACATGAGCAATTCTATCCTGTTCAGATACAAAAACGGAGCCTTCTCCTCAATGGACAACGGATTTGAGATACAGCTCCGCAACAATGCCATAATTTCGGGAACAAAGGGATTCATCACCCTTGGGAACTGGTTCCACTGCACCGAGGAGGGTACACTCTTTGACCGTGAGGGCAGAGAGGTGGAGAAATTCGTTTACAAGGACGCCATAAACGGTTACGAGTACGAGGTGGACGAGGTGCACCGCTGCCTTGACAAGGGACTTACGGAGAGTCCGCTTGTGCCTCACAGTGATACTGTGGCAGTCATGAAGCTCATGGATCAGTGCCGCAGCCAGTGGGGGATGAAGTTCCCTGACGAATAAGTTAGCATAATGTAGGGGACGCCGCCCTCGGCGTCCCGCGAAATGTATTACACGCCCAACGGGACGCCGAGGGCGGCGTCCCCTACACATATAAATTCCGATTTAACTTACACTCAAATAAAACACAATGCCCCGAAGCATATGACCCGCCCCCCTGTCAAGTAGACAGCGCAAAAAACAAAAATAATCTATGTAGTAACCAAAAGCAGTCTGTGCAATTTGTGCAGGCTGCTTTGTCGTTGGCAGCAATTGGCAAGCACCTTTTGGAG
>Ga0255345_1001786_pt1 | contig 29599 bp, 28 predicted proteins | sample wastewater_treat_6_FD_192415 | JGI IMG/M metagenome (GOLD analysis project Ga0255345, IMG submission 192415) | Wastewater microbial communities from Lulu Island WWTP, Vancouver, Canada - plant20 | ecosystem: Engineered > WWTP > Wastewater > Unclassified | place: Canada: Vancouver, British...
ATAATGTTTCTATTGAAGCTGTTAAATATCCTACACCAATTCTTACAGCATATAAATACATTACAGATGAAGCTGAACCTGGAATATATGCATTGGCAGGTTCTAAAAAAGGCGGAGATTATAAGAGAGTTACACAGTTTGCTGATGATTTTTCTCCTATGGGTAAGTATGCAAAATTATTGAGAAAAGGCGTTAAGGTAATAGAAATGCCCGTAGAAGTTAATCCAATTAACTATGAACGTAGGACAGATGAAAATAATAAAAAACCCATATCTGCTTCTATATTAAGAAGAGATATTTTAAATAATGATTATAAAAATTTTAAGACAAATTATCCTGGATACGATGAACACACTATTCAAAAGATATGGGATATTTTAAAACCTGTCGTAGTTGAAGGTTTAGAAGAAGAATATGATGAAATTATAAATGAATAATGAAAGCGAGTTTTATATCATATAACCAATGGGTTAACGAAGCAATAACGCCTACTGTTAACAAACATATGACACATGCTGAAGATCTTGTTATTCTTAAGGGAGTTGAAGGGCTTAAGTGGGTTATTAATATGTTTACAGATTTATATGATATACTTCAAGGCCATACAAAAAAAGAGAACGTTAAACTTTCTATAAAATTTGACGGGGCTCCTGCTGTATTTGTATGGTCTAATTTTCCTGGATTAAATAGATCCGGTGTTGCTGTTAAAGGCTTATTCGCAAAAGATCGAAAAATTATGTTTACTAATGAGGATATAGACAAATTTTATGAAGATAAGCCTGAATTAGCCATTAAACTTAAATATATGCTTAAATTTGTCCCAAAATTAAAAATTCCTAAAGGACAGATATGGCAAGGAGATTTTTTATTTGATGAAACTACACTTTTTGAAGATAAAGAATATTATTCGTTTCATCCTAATACAATAGTATATAAGATTAATAAAAACTCAGAAATGGGTAAAAAAATTGGAGATGCAAAAATTGGAGTTGTTTGGCATACAAGATATACAGGAGAATCCCTTGATAAAATTCAGGCTAATTATAATGTAAAAATAGCGGAGCTTAATCAAATTCCTCAAGTTTTTATGACAGATCCATATATTCCTTCTTTTGCGGGAATTGTTACATTTACTGAAGAAGAAAGCGAATATTTTAAACAATTTATAGAAAAAATTGATAAAACTTCTAAAACATTAATCTTTAATCCCGAGTACCAAAAAATACTTGATAATAATGAATTTGTGTCTTTATTTACTATTTTTCAAAATTCACTTATAAAAAATAATATTAGAGTAGATTCTCCAGCTGTATTTATAGATAAATTTAAAGAGTTCTTGATAAATAGATTTCAAAAAGAAATTAATGTTAAGAAATCTGAAAATTCTAAAGCTATTTTAGTAGAAAAATTAAGTAATTTTATAAATTTAATTGAGAATAATAAGGTGGTTTATAATATTACCAGCTTAATATTAGAGATAACGAAGGTTAAACATATGTTTATTGAAAAATTAAATAATATTGGAAAATTTGAAACTTTTTTACAAACTAGAAGTAAAAAATATATTACAACTGGAGATGAAGGTTTTGCGGTATCTGATATGCATGGAAATATTGTTAAACTTGTAGATAGATATGAATTTAGCTATGCAAACTTTTCACCAAATATACTTAAAGGTTGGACTAAATAAAAAATTAAAATTATGAATATAGATGTTATTATTGCAATGGGATTAATGGCAATTTTTGCTATTGCGTTTATTTCGAATGTCGTAGATCTTCTTATTTATGCTATAGTAGTTTCACGTCAAGAAAGACGTTATAAAATTATGAGTGATCCTGATAGAAAAACTCGTAGAGAATTATATTATGTGAATATATCCGAAGAAGAAAAAGAGACAGTTAAAACAAACGTAAAAGATCATTCAAAAATACTGAATAAATAATTTAAAAAATTTAACAACATTTTAATTTTTGCATTAAAACTATGTGAACTTCTATGAATATATATTTTATTTTATAGTAAATGACTAAAGCGCTTTAATCACTTAAATTATTTTTTAACTTATTAACTAAAATTACTAAATTACTATGAGTTCTAATTATGACTTGGATGCATTATTTCATCCTAACGTAAACATTGAAGCCGATAAAGGCTCAAAATCTTCTGGGGAATACTCTCCATCTGCCGATAAAGGACAAAACGGCGTTTACAAATCAATCATCAGATTCGTTACTTGGTGGCCAGATCCAAACAACTCAATATTTGATAAGTGGGTATGTTGGTTGGTTGATCCTGTTACTAGTCGTGGACGAAGCATTGATTGTCCCTCTTCTGTAGGACAACCATCTCCTCTTCAGGATATGTATTGGAAATTTAAGAACAGTGAATCTGTTCAGGACCAAAAGAAAGCAGAAATCTTTAGTAGAAGACACCAGTATGCTGCTATTATTCAGGTTATAAAAGATGATCAGAATAAAGAAGCAGAAGGAAAACTTCTTGTATGGAAATTTGGAAAAAAGATCCAAGAAAAGATTGAAGCAGAAAAGAAACCTGTGCTGGGTGATCCTCATGAGCCATTTGATCTTCTTGACGGAAAAGCATTTGCACTTATTATCAATAAGGTAGCGGGTTATAACAATTATGATCAATCTCGTTTCCTTGATAAGAAAATTCCTCTTTTAATTCCGAGAAAAGAAGACGGACAACCTATTCCTATTAATAACAATACTCCAAGAGAAGAAGTGTTCAATTTTCTTAAGGAAAATTCTCCCGATCTTTCTCAGTATGCATTTAAAGAATGGGATCAAGAAACTCATGATTACGTAAATGCTGTTATCTTAGGAGTATCAGGTGTTGTTCCATCTACAGGTTTTGCTAACGTGAGAGATAATGTCAATAAACCTTCATCTCCCTCACAAAGTAGTTCAAATATCACTTCGCAAGACTTATCTCTTGATGATTTGAATCTTGACGTAGGTATGGGTGGATTATCAGATCTTAATCTTCCTGATATAGGATCTCCTGAAAATATTACAGGTTTATCTATTAATTTAGACGACGAACTTCTTAATCTGTAATTATGGTAGAAAATGTTGATTTAAAGAAAGGGTTGAATTTCGATTCTTCCCTTTCTAATATTAACATTGACGCCACAGTATCTCCCGAAGAATATAAAGAGCGTCTTATAACCTTATTACAAACTATTCTTGACAAAAGATTTCCGGGTAATTACGGAAAAACCAAGATACGTTCGTATAGGGGCCGTATTTCGTTTGCGTGTCCTTATTGTGGAGATAGCATGAAAAGTGATTATAAGAAAAGAGGCAATTTTATCTTATCGGGAAAACATGCTAATTTTTTTAAATGTCATAATTGTGGAGAATTTAAAAGAATTGATAATTTTTTCAAAGATTATCAGATAAATCTTGACTTAAGTGTTATAAATTATATTATAAGTAATATACAAGATTTTTCATATTCATCAAACTTTAAATATGACATGTCTGCGTTTTTAGACATGGGTGTTATTAATAAGTATGCTATTGATAGACAGGAATTTCTAAAATCATTTGGGCTTGTTGAAGTAAAAGGATCTTCTGTTTGGCCATGGTTAGTTAATAGACTTCAGTATGATGAAAAGAAATTCATGTATAATCCAAGAGAAAATTATTTAGTCATTTTAAATTTAACTCCAGAAGGAAAAATAATAGGTGTTCAAAAAAGAACATTTAACGGAAACAGCAGGTATTTTACTTATACATTAAGTAAACTATATGAATTGTTTAAAAAAGACACCAGAACACTTCCTGAACATCTAGATGCACTTTCTCAGATATTTAATATAACTCTATTAAATTATTCAAGACCTATCACGTTATTCGAGGGACCCTTAGATGCTTTCTTATTTAAGAACTCAATTGCTAGTACAGGTGTACATAAGCATTTTCCTATAGAAATTCCTATGAGATATTGGTTTGATGATGATCCTGATGGTAAAGAAGCAAGCATTGAAAAAATAAATGAAGGCGAAGAAGTGTTTCTTTGGACAAAGTTTAAACAAGAATATGGACTTCCTTATAGAAAAAAATGGGATTTGAATGATGCGTTAATTTGGATGCGAGATAACAATATAATAATACCTAATTTTAATGAATATTTTTCAAATGATTCTTTTGACATTATCGATATATAAATAAAAAGAGAAAGTCAAAATGGATACAAGAAAAATAGCTAAAGATTATGGTCTTAATGTTGTTCATGTAAATAAAAATAATATAGGCAGAGTTGCTGAAAAATATGATATAGATAAGAAAAATTTAAAAAACAACGCATATGTTATTGATAATGAAGATATAATCTTGGGAATATTTGATGATAAAGATTTAAAGATTGCATCATTTTTTCATGAAATAGGACATACGCTTATAAAAGAAAGTTTTGAAAAATTGGTTAATGAAAATAATATGCTAATTGAATCTCAGGCATGGATTGAAGGGCTACGAATAGCAAAAAAATATGGTGTTAAATTCTCAGATAAAATGTTCAATTATATCATGGACTCGATCAATACATATTATATACCCTAAAATATAAAAGAAAATGAAAAAAGACCCTAGTATAAAACTTAATTTTATGTTCGATGAGCAAGAGGAAATTCCACTGCTTAATGTTAATATAAAATTAAAACCCGATAAACAGAAAAACAATATAAAAATAATAAAACCTAAAAATAGAAGAAAAGTTACCGATATGTCTACACGGTTGTTTTAAAAAATGGAAAATGATATATTACACCCAAATTTAAAAAATGAAGAAACTCTTGAGGAAAGATTTGCTAGAGAGCGTAAGGAATGGGACGCTAAGGTTGCAGAATTGTCTTCAAAGATGAATAAGCTTGTTGAACTTCCGAGTTTAATGACAACTTTGTACACTGAAAGACAACGTGCAGTCGAGTACTATCATTATCTTATGTCATTGCTTATTGGAATGAATAAAAGATATAATGCTGCATATGCTGAACGAAATGATTTCTATATGTTTAAATCTCAGGTTCGTTATTCCAGTGAAGGCGCAAAACACAATAGAATTCTTGTAGATTTAGCAGATATGGTCGAAAAACGTGAAATAATGCAGAACCATGCCCGTTTTATCGAAAAAACAATTGGAACGTTAGATAACATAGTATATGCTGTTCCAAGACGTGTTGAAATTGAACAAATAATGAGAGGAAAATAAGATGATAAAAATAGGAATAGTAGGTTCAAGAAAATATCACAATTATTCAAAGGTTGAAGAGGTTGTTAATAAGTGTATTAAAAAATACGGGGCAGAAAACTTATGCGTTATAAGTGGTGGAGCAATTGGGGCTGATACACTTGGAAAACTTGTTGCATTAAACAAAGGACTAAAGTATATCGAATATAATCCTGCGCATGAACAAATGAACGAATATTCAGGAAAGCCTAAAGAGTTTTACGGAAAGCCTTATAACGTTAAAAATTATTTTGAAAGAAACAGTTTTATTGCCGAGGAATGCACTATATTATTTGCTTTTATTCCTGAGGGGCATCAGTCTAATGGGACAATGGATACTGTGAACAAAACTAAAAAATTAGATAAACCATACTTTATAATTAATTAATTATAAAAACGTTAAAATTAAAAATAAAAGAAATTTATATTTAAAATTTAAAAATTATGGCAAAATTTAGAAAGAAACCTATAGCGATTGAAGCAGTATTGGCTTCTATTGTATTAGAAACAGATGACTCTAAAAAACCTGAGTGGATACTTGAATTAACGAATGATAAAATTATCATTGCTGAAGATGCCCTGTTCATTAAAACACTTGAAGGCGTAATGAGAGCAGAACTTACAGATTACATAATTCGAGGAATTAACGGAGAAATATATCCCTGTAAGCCTGACATATTTGAAAAAACATATGAGCCGGTTTATAATGAATAAAATGATTTAAACATTAATGAAATTAAAAATTGATGATTCACGTAAATTTTTAGTTGTAGTTGAGTCTACACAAACTGAATATGAACAGCTTGAGCATTCTTTTACAAAAAAGGTAGTTAATTGGGCTGCAATACGTGATAGGTCAAGCACACGTCCAAAGTCATTTGACACGAAATTTATAGATCGTTATGGTCGTATTCCAATTGGACTTTGGAGTGAAGTTCAAAAATTAGCTAAACATTTTTTCTTTCAACTTGAGATTGATGGTGTAGAACACCTATTTGATAAAGATTATGATGAATCTGAATTTATAGAATGGGTAAATACGTATTTTGAAGAATCAGAAAAACAGCCAAGAGATTATCAAATTGAAGGAGTCTCAAGAATTCTAAAATATCGTTTTTGTACTGAAGAAATTTCGACATCGGGTGGTAAAACACTTATGGCATTTTTGTTATTTCGTTATCTTTTAGACAAGGGATTAATAAAAAGAATGCTTTATGTTGTCCCTAATATTTCTCTTGTAACTCAAACAGAAGAAGAGTTTTATGAATATGAGGAAGATTGTGGCAAAAAACCAATTTGGAAATCACAATGTGTATTTGGCGGAAAAGGGAAAAATGAAGATTTAGAAGCTAATATAGTCTTTGGTACATTTCAGTCTTTATCTAAAAAAGATATTGATTATTTTGCAAAATTTGATGCAGTATTTATAGATGAAACGCATCATGCAAGATGCAGCTCCATTAAAAATGTTATTGTTAAATCTTATAACTCGAAATATAATGTAGGAATGACAGGAACGCTTCCCCCTGAAGGTTCTCTTGATTCCTTTACTGTTCAATCGTATTTAGGCCCATGTGTTTATGTTGTTAAATCTGCAGACTTGATAGCATCAAATTTTGCAACACCTGTTAAAGTAGTCGGTATTGAATTAGATTATTTAAATGAAGATGTTAAAAAGAAACTTTATGATTTACGTAATGTAAGTGCAACTGAAAAAGACGGTGTTAAATTACTAAACCTTGAAAAAGATATAGTTAGAGAAAATCGAAAAAGATTATTATATGTTTGTGATACAATAGCAAAATCGACAAAAAACTCATTGGTATTGTTTTCAGATATAAAGAATGATTACGGAAGAAATATTTTTAACTATTTAAAAGAAAATACAGATAAGACGGTTTATTATATCGATGGGGGAACTAAAGCTGAAAATAGAGATTACTTTAAAAAACAAATGGAAGAAAATGAAGGAGTAATAATTGTTGCAAGTATCGGAGTTTTTAGCGAGGGGATAAATGTTTTAAATCTCCATAATATATTTATAGTTGAAAGTTCAAAAAGTGAATATCAAGTTCGACAAATGCTTGGTAGAGGAATGAGACTCATGGAAGGGAAAGAAGTTATAACTGTTATTGATTTTTCAGATAATTTTGAATATGGGTCTCACAAGTACCAAAAGGTTAACTATTTAATGAGACATGCGAAAGAAAGAGAACGAATATACAAAGACAAGGGATTTCCATATAAACGTTATAAAGTAAAGCTATAAAGCTTTATCTTTGTAATATATAAATAAAATAAATTTACTTTTTATGGGGGCAATTAAAGAAAAAATGTTTGAAATAGCTGAACTTATTCAGCAAATGATGGACGAAGGTGTCAAAGATCATGAAATAGATGAATATCTTGAAGTTCAATTGACGCCTGAGGATTATGAACTTTATCATAAAAACAAAGACATTATCTTTAATCATTTTTTAGGATACATGAATGAATCATTAATAATGCCAAGTTTATTCGAAGGTTGCGGTTGTGGAAAAAGACGCCCGAGTGGAATTCCAATTCGTAGACCTGCGCCACGTGTTAAAACTCCGGTACCACCAAAATCCCCAAATAAACGATAAATTAAAAAGGGAAGTTTAAAACTTCCCTTTCGTTGTCATAATGTGTAGTTGTGTAATTATTTTCTACCGCCTCTTTGAATTTTATTCATTCTTTGAGGTGTAGTTCCTTGACGCATTTGAGGTCTTGCACCAGTTCTATTCATAGTAGTTCTTGCATCTTTATGAATTTGTTTTCGGTCTCTTTGCATGACATTATCACAGGTACCATCTCTTTTTCGATCTCTTTGTTGAATCATGACAGGATCTACCGATTGTTCTTGCACATTAGCTTGAACTTGTTCTTTTGTTTGTTGTTTTGTTTGTGTTTGAGTTTGTACAGGCTCTTGCGCCATAACTGCTGCACTAATTAAAAGCGCTCCAATTAAAATCATTGTCTTTTTCATAATTGTTTTTGTTTTTTTAGTTTATGTTTATTTTTGTTTGTATATAACAGATTTTCTGTTATTTTATCGTCTTCCTCCTGAAGTACTTCTTGAATTATTTGAAGAACTAGAACTATTTGAATTTGAAGAACTTCCGCTACTATAACTTGAGCCTGAACTTCGGCTTGGCGTAGAGTAACTTGGGCTGCTACTTCTTGAAGGTGTAGAGTAATTCGAGCTTGAACTTCTAGTTGAAGTACTTACTGAACGATTTGGCGTAGGATAATCTTGTCTACTTGGTGTATTGTAAGTTCTTGATTGTGTAGTTGTTCTAGTTTGCGTTGAAACTGTATTTCTTGAAGGAGCTGTAGTATTTCCCTGTTGAACAGCTCTGCGGTTTTCAGGAGTTGTATACGTAGGCTTACTTACAAAATCCTCTTCTTTATATGATTTCTGTGCAGGAGTAGTATTAAAATCTGGCCTTTTGTTTATATTCGGTTTATTATAAGAAGGTGTATAAGATCTTCCCGATTCAGTATATGTAGTTCTTGAATTAGGAGAAGTTTCACTTCTTCTTGTCTGAGTTTGAGTCTGGGCACTAGTTCGATTATTCGTAGTTGAACTTTGTTGCGTTTGTGTAGTAACTGTACTTCTTCGAGTCTGAGGCTGAATAGTAGTACCGGTTAATGTACTTTTATTTTCAGGTGATATTGCAATTCTTCGACCTCCTTCATTTATTCCTACAACTTTGCCGCTGCTTTTATCAACCTGAACAGTTCGATTAACTACCACAGGTTGTTTACCGGCTAAAGTCGAAGAACTTGTTCTACGTCCTATAGAATAATTTATGTTAGTATTCAACAAAGAATTGCTTCTGTTATTCATATTTATGCTTGAATATCTAAAATTAGAATTTAAACCATTATAACCATAATAGTAATAATTATTTATGTAATATTTATCATGCGATCTATAGTTATTATATCCCCAATATGGGTACCAATAATAGTAACGATATGGTCTATAATACCAAGAATCCCAGTACCAGTAATCCCAATACCATGAGTTCCATCCTCTGTCATAAAAATAAAAGGGATCATAATAAAATGGGTTATAGTAATAATTAAATCTCCAATAAGGATAAAATGTAGGACTATGGAATCTATAAATTAATGATGAATAGTAGAGATCGTTATAAACCTCTTTTTTTGCATCATAATAAAGAGAATCCTGATAAAGTCTTAGTTCTTTTTGTTCAAGACGAATTTCTTTTTTCTTAAGTTTCAATTCTTCTTTTTTACGATCTAAGTCTTCTCGACTTGGGATGTAATAAACATCATCGTTTTCAGGTTTTTGTTCTTTAATAAATACAGTATCATATACGAATACAGTATCAGGAGTAGCAATTGTTTTGCCAAGAAGTTGAGCCTCTTTAGCATAATAATACTTTTCATAATCCGACATCCCGGCGGTGTCGATTGTTTGCGCCATTGCCGTTAATCCGAAGATTAATAAAACAATTGGTAAAAGTAACTTTTTCATAATTTTTATTATTTTTGTTAGGATGGATATTCCTATTCTAAAATTCTTCAAAGATTGTACCAATGATATATGCTTATCAAAAATTTAACAAAACTTTAACAATTTTATGTAATTTTAACAAAATTTTAAAATATTTTACATATAAATTATATAAAAGCGTGTAGATTATCTACTTTAAGCATATTCTTTAAAATTTGCATAACTGCAAAAAAATAATGAATATATAGAATAAAATAATTATATTATGAAGAAATTCGGAGATGTTTATAAACAAAAGTTATTTGAAGCACGAGTTCGTCAGGAATCTAAAATTTTAGAGGACTTTAGACTCGTATATAATGCATTGACAGAAAATTATGGTATTACATCCGTTTATCACTTAGATGAAAAAACTCAGTTATCTTTTTTAACTGAATTAAGTGACTATTGGACTGAAGAATCCGGAATTACTGAAAAGGGTATAAATTTTCTTAATAAACGTTCAATGACTATTAATGAAAACTCTACGACCATTCAAAAGAAAAACTTTCTTAGAGAGAAAACCTATGCTGCTATAAATGAAACTTTTAGAAAATCAAATCTTAAATATAATATCTATGATGTTATAGACGAAATGTATCATCAGATGAAAGCAACTGATTTAGGTGATATTTTAACTCCTGAAACTATTACTAATGTTATATCTGAGTCTTTACAAAAATCTGTTTCCGAGTTTACAGCAAATATTAGAAAAGAGTTGACTGAAAGTACTAAAAAAAGATATTTTGGAAAAGCTGTTATAAATGAAAGTAGAAAGAGAAGAAGATAATTTTAAAAACTTAAGAACTAAAGATTTTGGGGCGATAAGCCCCTTTTTTATGAATATATAAATAAACCTAAAATAAATTAGTTATGATAAACCGATTATCACAGATCTTAGAGAAAAAAGGATCTAAATATGTCGATACTCTCTTAAGTGAAAATGTTGTCATTACTGAAAAAATTGACACGTTTAGAATAATATTTGAGAAAAAGGGTGATGAGCTTATATTTTATAAAAAAGATAATACGCCGATTACACTTATCGAAAGAGTCCTTACGGACATATATGAAGACGCGTTATTGGAAATTCCTATTATTACGAAGGAAGCAGAAATCCCAGAAGGATATTACTTTGGACTTTATTATACGCCGGTTGAAAGGCCTTTAAGAATTCCATACTCCGGACTTCCTAAGTACATTTTAACTGATATAACAAAAAGGGATAAAAATAATAAAGTTGTCGAGTCTTTAGATTATGAATCACTTAGAGAATGGGCAGCAGTGTTATGCATGGGAAGACCTCCTGTTATATTTGAAGGAAAATTGAACGAAGAACAAAAAAACCTTCTTCTTTCTTATGATTTAAGAGAATATAAAGGTGAATCGAAAACATTCTCTGAAATGATTCATAATGTTTTTAATGCATTATACTCAAAAGAAAATATAATAGAAGGCGTGGTTATTAAATCCGGTAATAAGCTTTCTCAGGTTATTTCTTATGAGTTTGATCTTCTTAATGAAGCCTATGAAAAAGCAAATGAATCTCGTGATTTTTATGATATTACAATCTCGGATGTCCTTGAGTTTTTAGAAGATTATAACATTCCTATATTAGAGGCTGAAAATAAAGATGAACTATATCTCAATATTATATGTAATATATTTAATGATTACTGTGATAAGAGAACTGTTAATGAAAATGTAGACGAAAAGTATCTTATGCCTCCACAGTTTGGTTACGGTGGAAAACTAAATAAAAAATTGATTACTAACGAAGAAACTTTAGAATGGGTTAATAAAGCACCTATTTACGAAGCTTTATTCAAAGTTTTTGTTTCATCATTTAGAAAAACTAAAAAGCCTTATGGGCTTTTAACTGAAGCTATCACAGACAGATTTAATTCATATGTTAAACTTATAAATGGATATATTAACAAATTTGATAATGTAGAAGAACTTAATGAAGAAGAAGTTTGTTTAACAAATGAAGAAAATGAGTTGTTTGAATCTCGTTCAGATAATATCGTCATTAAAGCGGTTAAACGTAGAACTCCTAATGATATTGATAATATGAGAGTTATAGCTTCTATCCAAAAGGCATTTGAACCAAAGATAAGAGACGTAAATAGAGGCGAAAAACCTTGTGCAGTGTATCTTACGACATTTGAACCTTTTACAAATGCACAAATGACAAATGTTCATAGAATGCATGATATGTGGAAATGTCCTGTAATAGTGATGGGCATTAGTAATGAATATAAAATTGAAGGAAAAAACTTCCATGCATCAGACGAATTAATGAAAGCACAGATGCAACTTCTTATGAATAACGATAATGCGCTTATTTCTGGGTTTGCTCTTCTTACATCGTGGAATATTACAGAGGTCTTTGAATATTGTCGTCCAGAGTTTGAGCCAATAGTTATTATTACAGATCAGGGAAAAAAGGCGGAATTAACATTACAGTTATTTCTTGAAGAAGAGATTATGGGAGGAAGAATAAATGTTGATGATAACTTTAACATAGGAGAACTTGAAAATGAAGATCGCTTAACAACATTTAGAGCAATAGAAGATAACAACTATTCTTTATTTAAAGAACTTACGCCTTCGCCTATTCATAATATCATGGATCAGATATTTTCTGAGTATCGTTATTGGAGTGGGCAGATCTTAAAGGCCATTAAGGATTGAGATAAATAAAATAAAATTAATATGAAAGCATTAGACTTAGTAGTAGGACGTAAAGTTAAAATTTTAAGAGGCAGATATGCCGGACAAACCGGTATCATTGCAGATTTTAACATAAAAGATGATCAAGTGGATGTTCAGCTTGATAATTCTGATAAAATTTGCTATCTTGGTCTTGATGACATACGATTAATTGACCCATATAAACTTGCATTTAGAAGAAAAAATGAAAACCAAAATAATAAAATTAATATGAAAAATTTAGTATTTGAATCACTCAATGAGTTATTTGAGTCAAAAAAGGCACAGGCTACTAAGCCCGTAAAAGAAGATAAGTCTAAGCCAGTAAATCCTGCTAGAGAAAAAGCTAAACTCGAAAAAAGTAAAGCAATAAAATTAAAGAATCAACCTAAAAAAGAAAAATATGAACAAGCAATTAAAGCACTAGAAGCTGAAATCGTAAAAGCTAAAAAACCCGGAGCATTTAAACTTGTTTCTGACAAAAAAATGAAAATTAAAGAACTTCAAGATAAAATTAATGCATGGAAAAAGAAATTAGCAGATCTTGATTAAAAATAAATTAAAAAGTATGAGAACTTTCTTAAGTGAACAGGAACAAATATATAGTGAGCAACACGCAAAAGAATTATTAGCTATACAGGCTAATTATAATAAAAAACTTGAACAATTAAACACAGAACTTGCAAAACAAAAATCTGATTTAATGATAAAGCACATGAAGATTGCTCAACAACAAGCCGCAGCTGCGCAGTTAAAACAAAAAACTAAGATAGAGCCTCAGCAACAAGTTGTTGCTAAAACTGGAACTGTCGATACAGCCGGAAATCCTGTTACTTCTAAGGGAGGGACTCCAACAGTAGAATCTATTAATATTCTTCGAGTAAATCCTATTGTGGAGGACGAACAAGTAAGGTACGGCAACCCTTATGTAAAAAGCGATATGCGTAATTGGTATCAGAAACCTCCGACTGGTGGTCATCCTGAAGAAAAACCAAAGGTTAAAAGAAAACCTTCTATGACGTATAAACGTAAGATGCAGATTCAAGATCTTCAATACGAGATTCAAGACTTTAAGGATGAGATTAAATGGACAAAGGAAAAATTTCAAACTCCAACTTACGAAGGCATTGAAGGAGAAATTGAAAACTTCTTTGGAGAAATTGGCCCCGAAGCCTCAGAAATTCTTAATTCCGGTGCTTATAAAAGTGATGCCGAAATAATACAAGCCTTAAAAGACGTTGGCGTTAAAGATGCAAAGGAAACATTGGAAAATTATTATTATTATTATCCTGAATATAATCCTAAATTAGCAGTAGAAAGAAGAAAATCTCGAGAACAAATTAGAAAACTCGAACTTGAAATTCAAAAACGTCAGGATAAAATCGATAAGATGTATTCAATGTATGAATCCACATTTAGCACCCAAGGCGTTAATGACGAGGAATATCATGAACTTAAGAATTATCTTGATGCGGAAAACATTAGTTATTTTGAGGATGAGGATGGCACAGAAATAGATTTTGATGACACAGAACTTGATGCTGAATGGCAAGATCGATTAGAAGAAATTGGCCTTGAATATGTTAGAGATTTTGAAGAAGATGAACCTAAAACTGATGACATTCTTTCAGTAGAAGATGAAGACCAATACGATGAAGAAGACATCACCGATACAGACGAAAAAATCGATAACGAAAAAGTTTTCTATGTTAAAGTAGAAGATGAAGGCGAAGCATTCGTAGGAAAAATCTACAAGTTATTCGACGAAGGCGATTGGAGATCAAAAATAGTTGATGGCGATTCAGAAACTTTTGAAAAACTAAATTATGACCCCGATTGGGACGAATTTGATATAATCGCATTCTTAAGAGAAAACTATGCAGATGCAGAACTTGTATCAGAAGATGAATTCAATGACCACGCTGAAAATCCCGAAGTAGAACCTGAAAATGTTGAAGAAAGTTGGGCAGCCGTTGCTCGAGTTGCTGCGCCTATAGTAAAAAAAGGCGTTGAAGCAGCTGCTATAAAGGCTGGAATGAATTTAGCTGATAAAGTAACAAAAACCCCGCCTGCAGAACCAATTGAAGAAGATAACGAAGAGGAAATTGAAGAAAATGTTCATTCGATTCCTACATTAGATGATTATTTATTGGAAGCTTCTAAATCTCTTCCTGGCGAATATCCAAACAAAGGAGATGAGTTTGAAATACTTGCTGAATTTTGGCCAGGAAATCCTTACAATCATTTATCATTAACAATTGGAACTCATACGCGAAATTTATCTGGAACTGATAAGTATGAATTTAAAATTGGCGATATAATTACATATGATAGAGACAATGGTTGGGATACTTCATTCTGGAAAACGCCGGACGGCCGAGAAGGACGAATCTATTCTCTTCCACGAAGTTTAGTTAAAGAAAAAATACTTAAAAAAGTAGGACCAAAATTTTATCGATAATTAGATTTAAGGGAACGTAAGTTCCCTTTTATTTTATTTGTTATACAGAAGATACATGTTACAATTAGTTTCCTAAGTTGTTATATTGATAGTGAATATATATATTTTATTAAACCAAAATAATGTTAATTATGAGTAAAAATTATGTTCCAAAAACTCTTACAGAGTTTATAACAGAATCACGATCAATACCTCTAAAACGTAAATATGGAGAAAGACCTGCCATTACAGCAGGGGCCAATGCTCCTATTCGTAATCAGGTTTTATCGTATGTTGCCGAGAGTGGCTCAGTATCAAAAATAGATCTTAAGAAATTTATTGTTGGGCTTAGAGAAGGTGGTTCAACGCCTGCAGCTGCTAATATGTTCATTAAAAGAAACGCTAAATACTTTGTAACAGAAAACAAAAATGGTGTTACTTATTTTAAACTTTCTGATTTAGGACAAAGATTAGTGAATCAATTTATTATTTCTCATGAAGGTAATGTATCAGAAGCTGTTAAAGAAGCAAGAACCAAAGTATCTGCAATTTTTAAATCAAGAAAACGCGGAAATATCTTGAATGAAGATGAAGAAACACCAGAATTTGAAGTTCCAGAAGATGAAGAATTTGAAGATATGGATAATGAAGGCCCTGCAGCTGAAATAGGTTTTGACGATGATAAAGAAGACTTTGACCTTGAACAAGATGAAGATGATCTTGAAAATGAAGATGAAACAATCGAAGAACTTAAAGATCGAGTAGCTAAGCTTGAAGCACAGCTTGCAGAACTTTTAGATCTTGAAAAAGAAGAACATCCAGAACTCAATGATGAAGATGAAGAAGACTACGATGAAGACGAAGAGTTCGATGATCTAGAAAATGAAGACATGGAAGACGAAGAGTTCGATGATACTGTTATAGACGAGGACGAATTTGAAAACATGGATGAAGTTGACAATTTTCAAACAAGAAAATATGATTTTAAAGATAAAGGACGTCCGGGTTTATATGATATGGATGAATCTATGAATGAAAATTGGGATGATGAAGATGACTATGGCGATGACTTATCTGAGTATGAATGGGAAGTAGGTTCAGCGTTATACACCCAACTAGAAGATAGCAATATTGAATTTGATGAAGACAATTTAGGTGATGCTCTTTATGACAAAATGGACTTTATACCACGTTGTATGAAGAAAGGCCTAAGTCCTTTAGACTGTGCACTTAAGCTAATGAAGGATAAAGAATTTATGTCACAGATAGTTGATGAAGATGACTTTTCAGAAAGCTTTAAAGGCAATAAAGTAAATACTTCTCGTATGAAAGCTATCATTGAAAATCTTAGAGTAAGAACCATTAATGAGGCAGCTGAAATTGATGATGAAGATGAATTAAAAGATGAAGACTTAGATTCTTTAGATTTAGATGATGAAACTCCAGAAACTGATGATGAAACTGCTACAACACTTGATGGCGATGAAGAAGTCGAAAAAGTTGAAATAACAGAATTTATTATTACTGTAGATGATGTGGACGTAGCTATCGAAGAATTGGCAAATCTTGGGGTAACTGCAGAAAGAGTTGAAGTTGAACCTAAGGAAGAAGAAGTTCCTGTGGATATTGATGAACCCGAAGATGATGAAAAGCCAGCTGAAGGAGAAGATGAAGATGATGAAATCGATGTTGACGTAGATCTTGATAAGGATACTTCTGAATCACTTAGAGCATTCATTAAAGCCAATTATCTTACTGAAGATGAAGAAGAAAAATCTGCCGAAGAAATTGGAACAAGTGATGAACTTGGATTAGGAGATCAGGGACAAGAAGCAACAGAACTTAATGATAAACCAACAGAAGACGAAGAATCTTTAGATGCAACAACCGAATTTGAAGAAAATAAAATTAAAGTTAAAGCTGAAGATTGGGACATTCTTAAAGGTTGGCTCGAAGAAAAAGGAGTAGACGTTAAAGAAATGTTCGGAGGCGATATTGAAACCGAAGAATTTGATAACGAAGATGATGCTAAAGATATTGTGCCTTCAAATAGTGAAATAAGTGATGATGAAATTGATTTTACGGGAATAGGTGATGATGACAAAACAAAGATTAAAGATGAAAAAACCGAGAAAACCAATGAATATATAAAATAAATTATTACTATGAAAGCAAAATTGGTTAAAGAATCTTTGAACGAAAGTATAATTGATACAGAGGTTGAAATGACTGAAATGGAAATTGATACTGAGAATTTAACAGCTACTTTAATATTTGATCTTGATGGTTGGGATGATGAAGAAGCTGCATTGGCACAAATAGAAGCTTTTGCAGAAGGTACGCATGATCTAATAGATTATGATGAACTTGAGCATGTATTATTTAAACATGGTTATTATATAGATGAAACTAAAAGCTGGGAATTTGATGAAGACGTATTTCCTACAGTAACTATTTATATTAGACCTCGTTAAAAATTATAGGCTATATAATTAAATTAAAAGGGGCTTAACCGGCTCCTTTTGTTTTGAATATATAAATAAAATTATTATAATGGCTCTTAAGCGTGCATATATCTTTGATTTTGATGAAACATTGGTAACCACTAATGCAAGAATACATGTTTATAGAGATGGTGTTTATTCTTATTCAATGAATTCAAAAGAATACAATTTTTATCAACGTAAAAAAGGAGATTCTTTAGATTTTTCAGACTTTAATGATGCCAATCTTATTTTAACTGCCAAAAAATACAAAATGTGGCCAGTAATTTATAATATAAATAAAGCTGTTAAAGAAGACCGAAGTACATCTGCTATTTTTATTTTAACTGCCAGATCTCCAATAGTTAAATCTGCAATTTATGAATTTCTTAAGAAAAATGGAATAGACATAAATATTAACAATATTTTAACAATTGGGGATGATAATGCTTTAATAAACGTTTCAGAAGAAAAGAAAACGGTTCTTAGAAAATTGTCACAAAAATATGATGATATTATATTCTTCGATGATGATCCTAAGAATATTCAATTAGCCCAAGGCATTAAAAATGTTAGAACACGCTTAGTAGAAAATATTGGAACTCCAATGGCTACACTTACTAATGTCCCAGGAATGGGAAATGCTATTCCAGCTGGCCCAGGTACTATAGGTTCAGGAGATCTTTTTGGAACATCTTTTGACAAAAAACCATATACTCAATCAGTTAAAACTAAAAGAAAAAGAAGAAATAAAATAAGAGCTAAAACGGTTAAAGAATCAAACTTGAATCCGTATGATAAAATAGGAATAGCGATGGCAAAGAAAATGAAAGTTAAATTGCCGTTTCAAAAAATAAACAAAAAAGAAAATCAAAATGCTATGAAACAACAAAAACTTGAACATCAAATTATTACGTTAGACGAATTTACTAAAGAAATAAATGAACTCAAAGTACAAGATATAAATTAAAATAATTAATCCTATGAAAAATTTAGTTTACGAATCATTAGACGAACTTTATGAATCAAAGAAAGTTCCTAGAACTAAAAAAGGAAAACAAAGAAAATTCAAAAAAACCATGGGAGAATGGAAAGATGGTGAATTAAACATAGGAAAATCAGACAAAAAAGTTCCAAGAACTAAAGAAGGTCATAAACAAGCAATTGCAATTGCATTATCACAAACAGGACAATCAAAGAAAAAATAGCTTATCTTTAAAAACTTTCTTCGATTCTGTGATATAATTATCAAAATGTATTTATATGACAGACACAATTAAGTTTTTAAAGGTGCGTGATGTTAAATCGCCAAGTCGCGCAAATGAATATGATGCAGGAATAGATTTTTATGTTCCAGAATTTACTAAAGAATTTATAAAAGATCTAAGAGCAAAAAATTCTTATGTACTTTGTAATAAAGATGGTGACATTCAAATAACGGATAATATTCAAATAAATCCTCATCAAAAAATTTTAATTCCATCTGGTATTTATTGTCAAATGGCTTCCCCACACAGGGCATTAATAGCAGCGAATAAATCTGGGGTGGCTTCAAAGCTTGGATTAATTTTTGGCGCGCAAGTCGTAGATTCATCATATCAAGGTGAAATACATATAAATCTTATTAATACAACTGATTATCCTGTAATTATTACACCGGGTATGAAAATTATACAATTTCTTGAAATGCCTATTTATACTTCTAATATCGAGATATTTGAAAATATGCAACTAAAAGAGTTTTATGAAAAAGAAACAACTCGAGGGCCAGGAGGCTTTGGCAGCACTGATCATAAATAAAAAATAAACAATTAAAAAGAAAAAATCGTGAAAATTAATCTTAAACAAGTAGCAAAATTGGAAAAACAATTCTGCTACGAAAATCCGGTAGCATTTAATACGCTCCAAAAAATGATAGAGCTCGTTTTATCATATAATGATACTTCATATGCAACTGCACCAGATAATGTTAAATTAGCATTTATAACACTTAAAGAACTCGAAGTTATTACAGAACCAATGCCTGATGTAAAACAATTAAATTCTTAAAATATGAGAAGAACACGAGTTTATATCGCATCTCCTTATTCGTTTGGTAATAAAGAAGAACTCGTTAAAAAACAGTTTGAGATAGCATATCATTTATTGAAAATGGGCTTTAATCCTTATGCTCCTCTTTATAACCATTTCATACAAGAAACATATCCCGATGTTGATAGTAATTTTTCGTGGATTGAACTTGATAAAGAATGGCTTGAACTTTGTGATATATTAGTACGTTTTCATTTTAAAGATGAAAACGGCGTAGAAATTCCAAGCCAGGGAGCAGATGAAGAAGAAGCTCATGCAAAGGCGTTAGGAATTCATGTTTTTCATTTTGACAAAATCGAGGATATGGTTGAATACATGCAAATTATAGATTTTTATAAGTTGTAATGTAAGTTATAAAACTATTGATACGATAGTTATTTTAACAAAAGATTAATCTAAAGCGTTAATCTTTTGTTGTCTTGCTAAATATAAAACAAAAACTTATAATACAAGAAACTATAAATTAAATAACTTATAACTCTTGTTCATTTGATTAGTATTGCACTAATCAAATCTTTCTGAAACTTTGAAAGTTTCAAGTGGCGGATTATAATCGCCCATAAATTTTTGAAGTCTAAGCTTCATTAACTTTTATAACTTGATTACCCTTTAGTTGACCTCTAAGGGGCGTATAAAAGTTTTCTTTTATTATATATTAAAATTTTTAAAGAAAAATAGCTTTTATACGATATTATTTTAATTATAATTATTATAAAATATTATTAACTATTTATATTATGATTGTTAATATAGAGCAATATCAAGGAAAATTAGTAGTATCTTATGTTAAACAAGATGGAACAATCGGGTTTACGCAATTTAATATCCCGGCTTCTCATCAATATATTTATGTGTATGCAACAAGAGGCATGGGCACACCCGGTATCCAATCATGGGATTTTAAGCCAGTTCGTAAAATTCCTACACGATTTCTTAGCAGAAACAGGATTCAAGAATTTTTCATAGAAGCAGGTGAACAAAACACTAAACATTTGTTTGAACCCAACATGCCAAATTTGTATGGTGCAGATATTGAAGTAGAAGTAACTGATGATGGATTTGCTGATCCTGAAATAGCTAACAATAAAATAACTGCGATATCATTTTCACATTATCCTGATATTACAGTATTTGGATTAAAACCACTATCTGGGGAAGAATGTAAAGAAATAGAAGATAAAATAAATAATCATATTAGTAAGTTTGGAAAAAAGTATCAATTTGTTTATAAGTATCATAAAAATGAAGCAGATATGCTTTATGATTTTCTTTATAACTATGTTCGTCATGCACCTCTTATAGCAGGATGGAACTTTTGGAATTATGATTGGAGGTACATTATAAATAGATGTCGTAAATTAAACTTAGACATATCATGGGTATCTCCAACTAAACAATGGTATGAGCATAAAATAAAAGATAGAAATAAAAACGTAATTGTAATGCTTCCATATCATAAGCTTATTATTGATTATATGACTATTTATCAGAAATGGGATAGAACTATAGAAGTAAAAGAAAATGATACTCTTGAATATGTTGCAGAAACAGCTTTAGGCATTACAAAAATTAAGTATCCTGGTACTCTTCAAGAATTATACGAAAGAGACTATACGCAATTTATATTTTATAGTGCTATTGACAGTATTCTTATTGAATTTTTAGATAAAAAACTTAAGACTATGATAACATTCTTGAACTTAGGAAACATTACAAAAGTTGAAGCAATGTCTGCGTTTTCACCAATTTTAATGTTAGAGGCAACATTGGTTAGATACGCATATCGAAGAGGACAAGTTTTTCCAAAAAAGGAAGAAATGAAACAAGGAGAAGGTTATGAAGGCGCATTTGTTTTTGAACCAATTCCTAATATGTATGAATGGGTGGTCTCATTTGACTTTGCGTCACTTTATCCTTCAATTATGCGTCAATTTAAGCTTTCCATTGAAAACTTTTTATTTAAAGATAAAAATTATACACCAAAGGCAAATGAAATTAAAGCTGCAAATGGTGCTGTGTTTGATGCATCATATGAACCTTTAATCTCAGAAATTCTCACAGATTATTATAATCAACGTAAAGAAACTAAAAAAGTTTCAATAAACGCGGAAAAGGAAGCTGACGCTCTCAAACATATACTGGATAAAAGATTAAAGGACGCAAAACTTTAACACATTTTTAATAGTTTTATGTTGTTAAATTTTTTTAAAAGATAATAAATAACTTGATACTACAAAACTAAAATAAAAATATAAAACTCAAATGAATTTTGAATATACTGAAGCGCAGTTAAATGAAGCCGGCCTCTCCTATTTTAAAGGAGATGTGTTGGCTTCAGACGTATGGATTAAAAAATACGCATTAAAAAATAACGATGGAAAATGGGTAGAGGGGCACCCAGAAGAAACGATTAATCGAATGATTAACGAATTCGTAAGAATGGAAAACCAATATCCCAATCCATTGACAAGGGAAAAAATCGAAGAACATTTACAAGATTTTAAGTATTTTATACCTGGCGGTTCTATTTTATTTGGACTGGGAAATCCTTATCAAGTTTCATCACTAGGAAATTGTTTTTTTATTCATAACGGGGCAGATTCCTATGGTGGCATTTTTAATATTGATGAGTCTATAGTTCAACTTATGAAACGTAGAGGAGGCGTAGGCATAACACTTGAAAATCTTAGACCATCACAAGCTAGAGTTAACAATGCGGCCCAAACATCAACTGGAGCAGTTTCCTTTATGGATAGGTTTTCTAACTCAACCAGAGAAGTTGCCCAAGATGGAAGGCGAGGAGCGCTTATGATTTCTTTAAATGTTAATCATCCAAATATTAAAGAATTTATAACAAAAAAGGATGATTTAACTAAAGTAACAGGGGCTAATGTATCAGTTAAAATTACTGATGAATTTATGAAAGCTGTTGAATTAGACGCTGATTACATTTTAAAGTGGCCAGTTGATGATAAACAGCCCGTTATTAATGAACAATACGCCTATAATAAACTTTATGAAAGAGAAGATGGTTCTTATATCATGAAAGTAAAAGCCCGAGAAGTATGGGACATGATTATTAAACAGGCTCATAAAAATGCAGAACCAGGTGTTTTGTTTTGGGATACTATTATTAGCGAATCGCCTGCAGATTGCTATCAAGAGTTTGGTTTTAAAACACTTGGGACAAACCCATGTATAGTTGGAGATACCTTAGTGGCTGTTGCTGATGGGAGAAATACTGTATCAATAAAACAACTTGCGGAAGAAGGAAAAGATATACCCGTGTATTGTTTAAATGAAAACGGGAAACTTTCTATTAAAACTATGAGGAATCCTCGAATAACAGGTTATAATCAACCTGTTTATAAAATTACTTTAGAAAATGGACATACTATTAAAGTTACGGATAATCATAAATTTAGATTAACGTCAGGGGAATATAAAGAAACAAAAGATTTAAAGTACGGAGATAGTTTGCATATTTTAACAAAATATGTGGCATCATTAAATGAAATATTTAAAAGACCAGGTTCAAGAGGCGCTAATTATTGGTGGCTTAAAAATGGATTAGAAGCCAATAAATCTGAACATAGATTTATTTTTGAAAATTTTAATAATAAAATACATCCATTTAGAGGATTTAATGGAACGACTTCATTTGCAAAATTTATAGCATTAAAGTTGGGATATGAATATGTAGATAAAAATACAAGAATACTGAGAAATTATCAAGATGCTTTGGAAAATGGCTATAATGCAAAAATAACTGACGATAATCAACTTTTAGTTGAAAGAATTTGTGAAGAATGCGGCAAACCATTTTGGACGTATTATTATAGAAGAGAATATGCTATATGCTCAACCTCCTGCTCTAATAAATATGTAAATAGGACCACAGATACTAATAAAAGAAGAACCGAAACAATAAATAAAACCTATCAAAGAAAGGGAGAAGAAAAAACCCAAAAACAAATTAAGATATTTAGTGATCTTAAATTTAACTTAAAAAGAGAACCAACATATGACGAATGGACACAAGCATGTAAAGAAAATAATATCCCATATCGTTTAGGGACTAAATATAGTTTAAAAACGTTTGACGAAATTAAAGAACATGCAGAATTATATAATCATAAAGTTGTATCAGTCGAATTCTGTGGATACGAAAATGTATATAATGGAACTGTAGATAACTACCATAATTTCTTTTGCGGAGGATTTGAAGAAAAAACTAAATCCGGAAAAATAAAATTGCTATTTTTGAATAATTTGCAATGCGGCGAGGTGCCCCTAAGCACGCACGATTCATGCAGGCTGGGATCAATTAATCTCAGTAACATGATAGATAATCCTTACACAAAAAAGGCAAAAATTAATTATAACCTATTATCTGAGGTCTCAAGATTCTCTCAGAGGCTCATGGATGACATCGTATCCCTCGAAGAAGAAAAGATAATGGATATTATATCTAAGATCGAAAGTGACCCTGAGGACATAGAAATAAAAAGAACAGAATTAAATCTTTGGAATAAAGTGTTAACGGTGTTACGAAAAGGAAGAAGAACAGGAATAGGTGTTCTTGGTCTTGGTGACATGTTGGCAAAATTAAACATAAGATATGGAACAAAAGAAGCAACTGTAACTATTGATAAAGTTTTTAAAACAATTGCAGTAAATTCATATAAAGAATCGGTTCAACTTGCCAAAGAAAGAGGTTGTTTTCCAATATGGAATGCGGACAAAGAGGCGCAAAATCCTTTTATTATACGTGTAATTAGTAACAACTTTTCAACGGAAGAATATAATGACTATTTACAGTATGGAAGGCGTAACATCGCCAATCTTTCGATTGCACCTACGGGAACATTGTCGATATTAGCCCGAACAACCTCTGGCATTGAACCAGTTTTTAAATGCTATTATAAGAGAAGAAGAAAAATAAATCCCAATGAACAAGGTGTTAAAGTGGACTATAAAGATGAAAATGGAGATAGCTGGCAAGAATATAACGTTTTTCATTCGGAGTTTGAAAAATGGGCCTCTGAAAATGGTTACATGATACATAATGTATCGGATAATGAATTAGATAATATAATTAAACTTTCACCATGGGCAGGTGCTCAGGCGCATGAAATAGATTATAAGGAAAAGATTAACATGCAAGGTGTTATTCAAAAGTGGATTGATCATAGTATTAGTGTAACACATAATTTGCCTGCAGATATTTCTATTGAGGAAGTTAACAAAATTTATTTTCATGCATGGAAAGTAGGGTGCAAAGGTTGTACAATTTATAGAGAAGGTTCAAGAGCAGGTGTATTGATAACAAAGAAAAAAGAAGAAGATGATTTTTTGCCAACTAATGCCCCTAAAAGACCTAAAGAGTTAAAGGCAGATTATTACGTAGCAACAGCAAATGGTGTTAAATATGCGGTTATTGTTGGTTTATATAAAGATAGGCCTTATGAAATATTTGCATTTGAAAATCCACCACTTGATAAAAACGTAGACGGAAGAATCGTGAAAATTAAAAAAGGACATTACAAGTTTATAAACCATGATTTTGAAATTGATAACTTGCAATTATCAGCAGACAGAGTAGAACAAAGGGCTCACACGATTTTACTTAGTATGTTGTTAAGACACAGGGCTCCAATAGAGCATGTAGTCAATGTTGCAAAAAAGATCGATGAAAACATTACATCATTTAGTTCGGCTTGTCGTAGAGTATTGTCAAGATATATTTCTGAAGAAAAATTAAATGAAAAATGCCCCGAATGTGGAGGCAATTTAGTAAGAGAAGAAGGATGCGTGCATTGTAATACGTGTAGTTACTCTAAATGTTAACCAAAAGGTCTTCTGATTATTAATAGCTTAGGCTCAGATTCAGCTACCGTTGAAGAAGCATCTGTAACTGATAAAAACGGTGTTACAGGTAATCCATTTTGCCAAATGTTCATGTCACCAAAATTGATAAAAGTGTTTTGGGGCAATTGAACATTAACGGAATCTACATAAAAATATGCATTTGTAGTTGTTGCAGATGTAGCGCCATAAATATTTAGTTTCATTCTGTTAAAGGGCGTAATAGGTGTAAAATTTAAAGATAGTTGTTGCCAAGCCGTTGTACTAGAAGCTGTTACTCTTGTTGACGAGTCAAGATCATATATTACTTCAATTGTAGGATTTATATGTTCTCCGGCATAATAATTAGCGCTATTAATTTTTAACCAAGCAGTCACATTTAATTGTTTATTCATACAATGATTTCCGATAGGAATTACTTGTGAAAAAAGCAATGGTCTTTCTGGGTAAAAAGGCTCAAACCTTAGAGAATATTTATCTTCACCTGAAGTATGTACAGTTGGGTCTTCTAGTTCATAACCACATCTTTGAAATTTTCCAAACGGCGTGTAAGATTTATCTACCTTTGGCTCGTTATTTTCTGCTTCAATTCCAAGAAGAGAGTTATTAGCACCATCTCTAATATATGTTTCGTGGATAATTAATTTTCCCGAATTTGAACCAGTAGCATATCTAAATACGACATCATAATATAAGCCACCATAAAATGATAAATCATTTACGTTAGGTGCAATAGTGCCAAATTTGTCATAATTGCTTCTAAAATTTATTATAGTTTCAGAACCTATATAACCTATCGCACATGCACAATAATCAAAATAGTTATTTTCAGATAATCCATTATTTATTTTACTCATTCTAACCGAACCGCCTCCTGTTACAGAAGCAGAATTACCCCAAAATACGTTATTAGTCATTAAAAGATCAATACCTCCTGCATATACAAAAGAGTATGTAGAATTTTCAAATGAATTGTTTTTTATATGCACTTTTACATATACACCGGTAGTAGATGCTAAATGAGATACAGTATATTGTGCGCATATTCTATTATCGTTAAATTCCAATAAACCAGAATACCATTTATTGGTTGCTACTGTATCAGTATAATACGCTATTGGTTGATATAGCATAGTTTGCCTAAATGAAACATTACGTTTAAAACTCATACCTTCAGGAGGAATTAAACATCCACTAAATGTATAATACACTGATGTATTATCTGTATACATAATATTATTTTCAATTACGTGTTTATCCCTGTTTGCCGGCAATGCAGGGTAATTATAGTAACTCGTTGCTACTTGTAACATAAAAACCATTTTTTCTAATTTACAGCCACTAACTTCAAAATAATTCGGGTGTTCTATGTTAAATACCATGTATCCTTGAACGTGTATCCCATATCCTCTGTCACGATTTATAACTGTGCCGCCGGCATATCGTCTATATGACAATAAATTACTAGTTAATGTAACAGTTGATCCATTTACAGCAGATATTTGTTGCCATACAATTGTTCCTTGGCCTCTAAGATATTGTTTCCCTACATATACGTAATCTCCTGGAAACCATTTTCCTGAAACATCTTCTGTCAAATGAATTACTGGTTGGTTTGCGTTTTCATTTTGTGCTAAAACTGCATAAGCCTGTTCAGGAATTTCCCCGTAAAGAAAAAATGCAGATTTTCCTCTGGAACGTGCTGATGTTGTTCCCATATATTGTAAAAACCCTGGCACTACTGTTCCATAATCGGGTGTAGTTTTTCGACATATTATTGCCTGTCTATTAAAAGGAATTCTATCTTCTTCACTGCCAACACGAAACCCTGAAAATGAACCCATGTATATTCTTCCGCCTAATGTTAACGTATAGCTTTCAGCAGGCGGATTTTCCCATTCTAATAAACATACTCCCGATTTACTTATGTCCATACTACGACATATCCATGCACAAGTTCCAGTAGTAGTTTCTCCTGTTGCCGCAAGTCCTCTTAGTGTTATACTTCTATTTATAATAACCTTATCTGCAACAATTAATGTATCTTCATCATTTGCCGTAACAGGATTATCACACCATGTAACATAAGCAGGTGCTAAACCATTTGATGTCATTAATTGCCAAATAGATGTTGAACCAACTGCTGTACTTACAGCAACATTGAATCTCCATTTTCCAGCTGTAGTATCTATAGGATACGGATTATCAAATTTAAAGGGAACAAAAAAACCAACAAACGAATTCCCTCCCATAGAGTATTCGGGATTTATTTCAGCACAAGTCATATCTTTTACTGCTCTTGCTGTCCATGTTCCGCCGACATTTTCTTGCAATGTAACTCTAACTCCTCTTGCAGTAGTAACAGCGGATACTGCGTGTAAAGCTAAAATAATTCCGCAACAATTTGCATTACTTGTAAAAGTAACATCTATATTTATTTGAGTAGCTATATCTAAAGTAGTAGCACTATATGCGCCTAAGTTATAACTATCTGCTAAATAAAATGCGCTTGGATCGCTTAAATAAGATGTATAAAAAGGGTTTGAGCTATCTGATACTATTACTGCCATGAAAATACAATATTTTATTTATATATTTAACGGATATTGCATAAAATAAGTATCATAAATTTTTTTATTTCGATTATTTTTGTTATATTTGTTTTAGATATATAAATAAAAATTAGATATATAAATAAAAATAAGTTTTAATATGAAAGCAAAATTAGTTAAAGAATCATTATTTGAGAATATGTCACAAAATTTTATAGAATATTTTGAAGACATGTCTCAGGAAGAAAAAAACAAAGTTCTAATAAATGCAAGTAAACGTGGTCATACAGAAGTAGTTAAAGTTTTATTAGATGCAGGTGCTGATGTTCATGTTGAAAATGATTGGGCTTTACAATGGGCAAGTTACTATGGACATATAGAGGTAGTTAAGTTATTGCTAGATGCTGGCGCTGATGTTCATGCTAAAAACGATTTAGCCTTACGATATGCAAGTGCAAACGGTCATATAGAAGTTGTTAAGTTATTATTAGATGCAGGCGCTGATGTTCATGCTAATGATGATTACGCTTTACGACATGCAAGTGCAAACGGTCATATAGAAGTTGTTAAGTTATTATTAGATGCAGGTGCCAGTATTAATGAAGGACGCAGGAATGATAATTCAAAAGTCAAAATAGTTAAAGAATCTAATGAAGATTTTTTAAAACCTAAAAATATGGAGGATCTTGATCCTATAAATAAAAAAATTTATGATGTTTATAAATACATAAAAGATTTAGGATATGAGGTACAAATAGAATCTAATTTTTATAATCCCAAAATTAAAGAAATTAGATCAGAAAACTATATTTTATCATATCTTCCAGAAGAAGAAAAAGATTGGAATACGCCAGGTATAGATGCTGAATGGGGATGGGCAATTACTAATGATAATGATGGCTATATGGTTATTGAAGGATCTTTTTTATCCACTAATGAAATTATAGAAATCTTCGTGGATCTTTTAGATAATGGAGAAATAGCAGAACAAAAATATTTAAGAGAAAACTGAGGAGGTAGAGGAGCAGGATACGCCGTCTGGGGCGGAGGAACCGGAAGAAACTTTGGTAACCCATCAATGAGAGGAGGATTTGCAGGAAGAGGATTTGGATTTGGGGGTTCAATGAACCTCTCAGGCGGTCCAAACTTGATGTACACATACTCAGTAAAACCTCTTAGTCCGGTTTTACAACAACAATTAACACCACAAGATGATAGTAAGTATATTCATGTTGGAAGTAAAATCAAAGGAAAAATAATGAACACTAACAAAGATATTAAAGGTTCTATAATTAGAATAGAATAGAAGAAGATGAAGATAATAACGTATTATGGTATGTTGTTTTAGATGAAGAAGGAAGACAAAGAAGAGTTAATCCAACAAGTGCATACTTAGACGAACCTGAACAAATTATTACACCAAATGTAATGGATATAACTAATGAAAGTTTTTATCCAAAATTAATTGAAAACTTAAATATATTAGCACCTAAGTCTGAAGATCAAATAAAAAGAGATTTAAAAAATTTATCTCAAGGGGAAAAGGATAAAGCTTTACTAAAGGCAAATAGAAAAGGTTTTATAAAAATAGCTAAGTTATTAATAGATGCAGGAGCAAATATTCATACCAAAAAAGATTATGCCTTAC
>Ga0255345_1001793_pt1 | contig 29530 bp, 22 predicted proteins | sample wastewater_treat_6_FD_192415 | JGI IMG/M metagenome (GOLD analysis project Ga0255345, IMG submission 192415) | Wastewater microbial communities from Lulu Island WWTP, Vancouver, Canada - plant20 | ecosystem: Engineered > WWTP > Wastewater > Unclassified | place: Canada: Vancouver, British...
TCTTCGTCTGAGTGCAAACGATTGCACGTTAAAAAATGACGATTTAACATTTTTCCCCATGTTGAAAACTTTCTTCCCCATACATTTGTTACAAAAGTAAAGTTTAATAGAATGATGAAACATTTTAGCCTTCATTGCGATATTAAATTGAGTACTAATTCTAAATACAGAGAAAATGAAATTATTTGATTCAGTAATCTAATAACGCTAGTAACATGGTTTTAAAATTCAAAAAAAGTATGAAGACAGTCTTATTGTCAATGATAGGACTATTGATGGCTGTTTCGGCAATTGCCCAAACCGGCCAAACAAACGTGAAAGGTACGGTAAGAGATGTGAACGGCGAACCGATCATCGGAGCCACAATTCTTTTACAGGGAACTACCGTGGGAACGGCTACGGACATGGATGGCAATTTCTCACTTCAAGCCCCCGGCAATGGTGTACTTGAAGTGAGCTACATTGGCTACAAGTCGGAGGTTGTCCCCATCAATAACAGAACCAACATCCAAATAATTCTCGAAGAAGATGTGGAATTATTGGAAGAGGTGGTGGTGATTGGGTATGGAACTGTAAGAAAAAACGATGCTACAGGATCGGTAACAGCGATCAATGCTGATAAATTGGTCAAAGGATTTGCTACATCGCCAAGTGACTTATTGGTAGGGAAAGCTGCAGGAGTGAGTATAACAACAGATGGAGGAGCCCCTGGTGCAGGCGCAAATATTCGCATCCGCGGAGGTTCATCAATGTCTGCAAGTAATGACCCTTTGATTGTTATAGATGGCGTGCCGGTAGATAACACTTCCGGAATTAGTGGAATGTCTAATCCTCTTTCAACGATCCACCCAAATGATATTGCCACCTTTACAATTTTGAAAGATGCATCCGCTACAGCTATTTATGGATCAAGAGCATCAAATGGCGTCATCATTATTACAACAAAAAAAGGACAAATAGGAAAAATAAAAGTCGGTTACAATGGCACCTATTCCATCAGCACAAAAATAAAAAATGTGGATGTAATGGATGCCCCAACATTCAGAGAGTTCGTTACTGAAAAATATGGAGAAGGAAGTGAACAAGCGCTCGCCCTTGGAAATGAAAACACGAATTGGCAAAGTCAAATATTTGGCACTGCCTTTAGTACTGATCAAAATATTAATGTTTCAGGAGCTATTGCTCAAATGCCCTTTAGAGCTTCGGTTTCTTATACGGACGAAAATGGAATTTTAAAAACTTCAAATTTACAACGTCTGACCGGGTCGCTAAATTTGAATCCAAAATTTATAGATAAACGGTTAGACGTACAATTAAATGTAAAAGGGATGTACAATAAAAACCGTTTTGCCAATCAAGGAGCTATAGGTATGGCTACACAATTTGATCCAACACAACCTATCTACATGACTGGATCAGATTACGGGAATGGTTATTTCATGTATCTCAAAAGTGATGGAACACCTATTGACATTGCATTGACTAACCCGGTAGCCATGCTAAACGAGCGCGAAGATGAATCGACAGTTTATAGAAGCATTGGTAATGCTCAATTTGATTACAAATTCAATTTTTTACCAGGATTAAGAGCAAATCTAAATATGGGTTATGACGTTTCTAATAGCGATGGAGATGTAATAATTAAAGACAATTCACCCATGACCTGGACTTCGGGTAACTTTAAAAAAGGGTTCGGAGAAAATACCCATTATACTCAATTAAAGAGAAATACGCTTCTTGATTTTTATCTGAATTATGACAATCAATTTGGCATTCATCAAATTAATGCAATGGCTGGATATTCTTGGCAACATTTTTATAGAGAAGAAGAGAATAGTTATCCATATTCTAAAGAATGGGCTCGAACTGTCGGGAATGAATTTTATAAAGATGGCGACTCATACTCAACGGAAAGTTATATAGTATCTTTCTTCGGGCGACTCAACTATACACTTCTGAATAAATACCTATTAACGTTTACATTGAGGAATGATGGTTCCTCAAGATTCAGTCCAGAAAATAGATGGGGCCTATTTCCATCAGCTGCCTTCGCTTGGAAATTAAATGAAGAAGATTTTCTGAAAGGTTTTCAAAATTTATCTGATTTAAAAATTAGAATAGGATATGGAGTAACGGGTCAACAAAATTTGGGTAATGGAGATTATCCTTATATGGCACGCTATATGTATAGCAAAGCCGGAGCAAATTATTTCTTTGGTGATAAGGAATATTCATTAACTGCACCATTGGCATATGATGAAAATTTGAAATGGGAAGAAACCACGACATGGAATGCAGGAATCGATTATGGATTTTTAAACAATCGGTTAAATGGTGCTTTTGATTTTTATTATCGCAAGACAAATGATTTATTGAATACTGTTTCGGTGCCAGCAGGAACAAATTTCAGCAACCAATTATTAACCAATGTTGGCTCATTAGAAAATAAAGGAGTTGAATTTTCAATTAATGCTATACCCATAACAAATAAAGATTGGAATTGGACTATAGGATACAATATTTCCTATAACAAAAATAAAATTACCAAAATGACCATTAACGATGATCCAAACTATGTCGGCGTTATTTATGGTGGCATTGACGGTGCAACGGGTTATAATGTGATGATTCATGCCGTTGATCAACCATATGGTGCATTTTATGTATTCCAGCAAATTTATACAGAAGACGGACATCCGATTGAAGGCGGATACGTTGACCAAAATTCAGATGGTAAGATTGATGAACAAGATCTTATACCTTATAAGAAATCAGCTCCGGATGTCCTAATGGGATTGTCCTCATCATTGAACTATAAAAATTGGGATTTAGGTTTTTCTCTTCGTGCAAGTATAGGAAATTATGCTTATAATAATGTTCAGTCAAATAGAGAGGCCTATGGCGGTTCTCAAATGTATGACCAAACTGGTTTTTTGAAAAATCGAATGAATTCTGCATTTTTCACCAATTTTTATACTTCTCAACCAAGATCAAGTTATTATATACAAAATGCATCATTTTTGAAAATGGATAATATAACTCTTGGTTATTCATTCAATCATATATTCAATGGACTTCAAAACGCAAGATTGTATTTTACCGTTCAGAATCCTTTTATTTATACAAAATATAAAGGCTTAGATCCCGAATTTAATGGAGGTATAGATAATAATATTTATCCACGTCCTCGAATGTTTTTATTGGGAATGAGTTTAAACTTTTAATATAATTCAAAATGAAAAATATAAAATATATAACGATTACTATTGCTCTCTTAGGGATTGTATTATTTACAAGCAGTTGCATTGATGATCTTAATACAGTACCTTTAGATGAAGATGAACTTGTTTCCGATCGTGTATTCGGGAAAGATTTAAATGCATATACGCAAAGTTTAGCTAAAATATATGCAGGTTTTGCAATAGGAGGTAATGCCGGAGGAGATGCAGAACAAGATGTTGCGGGTATTGATGGTGGAAGTCAGGCCTCTTTTTTGAGAGTGTTGTGGAATATGCAAGATCTTCCATCAGATATTGCGCATTGTGCATGGAACGATCCGGGGATACCTGATTTCAATCAAATAACTTGGGGTGCATCCAGTCCATGGATTAAAGGGTCTTATTACCGTCTTTATTATCAAATTAACGTTGCAAATGCTTTTTTGAGAGAAACAACTGAAGATAAGTTGAATAGTAGAGGGGCAAGCGAGACGTTGAAAGATAGTATTAAAATTTACAGAGCTGAAGCTCGCCTTCTGCGTGCAATGACCTATGAATATGCTTTGGATTTGTATCGCAATGTACCTTTTGTTACTGAAGATAGTCCTATTGGGAATGTACTTCCTCAACAAATTATGGCAAAGGATCTATTTAATTTCATTGAACAAGAGCTTTTGGAATGTGAAACGGATCTTCCTGATCCTGTTGTCGGTTACAGTCAGAATTATGGACATGTCTCGAAATCAGCGGCATGGGCGATACTGTCCCGACTTTACCTGAATGCAGAAGAATATATTAATCAGCCAAAATATACAGAGTGCATTACCTATTGCAAAAAAATAATAGATGCCGGTTATCAGCTTGAACCGGTTTATGCCGATATGTTCAAGGCCGATAATCAGAATTCGAAAGAAATGATTTTTCCTATTCGTTATGAAGGTGCTGAAACCATGACGTGGGGAGGAATGACTTTCTTATTGTGTATGGGGCCTGCAGACTTACAAACTGCTACTAATGCTAAAGGTGCATGGCAAGGGTATAGAGCGAAATCTTCATTGATTAAACTTTTCGAAAAAGAATCTCTATCCGAAAATGATGCGCGAAAATCGATGTTGCATACAGAGCTTACTACAAATATTGAAATTGTAGACCAAAGTTCTTTCAAAAACAATGGAACACCTGTCGCAAAATTCTATAATGTTAATAAAGACGGATCATTACCACCTTCGAGTGAAGCTTACATTGATTTTCCGCTCTTCCGTTTAGGAGAAATTTATCTGAATTATATTGAAGCTGTTCTTCGTGGAGGTGAAGGAGGTAGTCGCACCCAAGCATTAGGATATATGAACGAATTACGTTCGAGAGCATATAAAACAGGGGGAACAATTACCGATTCACAGTTGACACTTGATTTTGTTTTGGACGAAAGAGGAAGAGAATTATTCTGGGAAGCTCAACGTCGTACAGATCTAGTACGCTTTGGCAAGTTTACGTCAGGGGATTACTTATGGCCATGGAAAGGTGGTGTAGCACAAGGAAAAGCCGTAGATGATCATTTTAACGTATATCCTATTCCTTCTGATGATATAGGGACGAATACAAACTTAAAGCAAAACGAAGGTTATTAACTTTTGAAAAATAAAAAAATGAATAAGAAACATTTATTATATATAGTAGTAATAGGATTAATTTTCTCGTTATCTTCTTGTGAAGATGACAGATCACCTATTTTGAAATTAAAAAAAGCTGCAGAATTTAATGTTTTAGCTCAAAGTGAATTTATTTTCAGCAGCGAGAACGCTACAGATCAATTTCCGGTTATTTCATGGAAAGCTGTTGATTATGGAGTTTCGGCGGCAATTAATTATATTGTTACGCTAACAAACAAAACCAACAATAAGAGTATCGTTATTGGAGAAACAACCGGTACTGAATTATCATTCACCTATGGAGAAATAAATAGCCTTTTAGCAAAAGTGGGAGGCTATCCCAATCAAACGTATGATATTGAAATATCATTGAAGTCTACAGCTTATGATTATGTAGCTGATCCAGCATCAAATACAATAAATTTTAGAGCTCAACCATATGATCCGAAAGCTGTTGATTGGCCTTTTGTGTATGTTGCTAAGAATTTCCCTGACTGGGATTATACAACTGCTTTTATGTTAGGTGACCCGAATGAAGATGGCATTTATGAAGGATATGCATATTTTGAAGAAGATGGACAAACATTTGCCCTTGTTGATGGTCTAAAAACAGCAACAGTTTTAGCTCAAGATCAAAAAGTTGATGCTAAAGGTTTTTACAAAATTACTATTGATCAGAATAAAAATGTGACTATTTCAAATCCATTTACATGGGCAATTATTGGCAATGCAACTTCCGGGGGTTGGGGTGCTGATACTCAAATGGAATATAATCCTGATACAAGAATATGGACATCAATTGTCTCATTAATGGAAGGTGAATTTAAATTTAGAGGGAATGGAGATTGGTCATATAATTATGGCACATTACCTGGAAAAAATACAGAACTAAGTGGAGATCTAATAGAAGGAGGGGATAACATTCAAATACTAAAATCAAGTCCATATATTATCAAATTAAATCTCACAAATGCTGGGAAATACACTTATTCGTTAGAAGAGACTACCATTGAATCATCCTCTGCTACTATGTATATGCCTGGAAGCTATCAAAATTGGGCTCCGGGAGATGCAAGTTGTTATACTCTTACATCTCAAGCACGTGATTTTAAATATGTCGGATATTATTATATTCCAGCTAATACCGAATTCAAATTTTTAGATGGTTCATCATGGGGCGCAACTGAATATGCTTTACCAAAAGGTTCGTCAATTATATGGAACAGTGATTACACATTAGGGACTTTTAGTATAGCATCAAGTGATAATGAAAATATTAAAATCGACTATGCAAACTTTTATAAAATATCTCTCGACACTAAAAAACTTACTTGTGAATTTAAAAAAACTGGATGGGAAATAATTGGTAGTGCAACTTCTGGTGGATGGGATAAAGGTACATTAATGAGCTATGACCCAGAAACTAAATTATGGTCTGCCACGGTTACACTTTCAGATGGCGAATTCAAATTTCGTTGGGATGGAGCCTGGGATAAAAATTTTGGTGGAAGCTTAAGTGCTCTCAGTCAAGATGGAGCAAATATATCGGCTTCAGCAGGAACATATCTAATTGTTCTTGATGAAACTGGCAAAAAGGCAACTATGTCAAAAAAATAATCAATCGATTATTAATTAACTTAAGATTAAAGGTATCCGAAATAAGTATAACTTATGTGTAGGATACCTTAGTTTTTACATTATTGTTCACTATGAAAAAAATTATTTTCATTTATTCCCTTTTAGTTGCTTCTCTTTTTTCTTGTAGAGAAAACGCAGAAATTAAATCAGAAGAAAATTCAAAATTTGCTTATGGCGCTGACATTAGCTGGCTGCCGCAAATGGAAGCAAGCGGTTATATCTTTCGTAACGACAACGGAGAAGCAGAGGATTGTTTCAAAATCCTAAAAAATTTCGGGATCAATTCTATTCGATTACGCACATGGGTTAATCCATCCGATGATCCCATAAGCGGTCATTGTAGTAAAGAGGAAACTATCGAAATGGCCAAGCGTGCTAAAGAATGGAAAATGCGTATAATGATCAATTTTCATTATAGTGACAGCTGGGCCGATCCTGCTAAACAAAACAAACCAAAAGCCTGGCAAGAATTGAATTTTGAAGAACTCAAAAAAGCAATGTATGACTATACGGTCGATGTCATGAAGGGGCTAAAACAAGAAGGGATTACCCCCGAATGGGTTCAAATTGGAAACGAAATTCCGACAGGTTTTTTATATCCGGATGGAAGCACCGATAGTTGGCCTCAACTTGCCGCATTGCTAAATCAAGGATATGATGCCGTTAAATCTGTTAGTCCTGAATCAAAAGTAATCCTACATATTGATCAGGGAAATAATAATGCCCGTTTTCGTAATTGGTTCGATAATGCAAAAAAACATGATGTAAAATATGATATCATTGGTATGTCATACTATCCTTATTGGCTCGATGGCAAACCGGATTACACTGAGAGTATAGATGATTTGGGAAATAATCTCAAAGATATGGCAAATCGATATGGTAAAGAAGTGATGGTTGTTGAAGTGGGTGGTGAAGATGATAAAGTACAGAACACTTATGATATGCTAAAGGCAGTTATTGCAAAAGTAAAAAAAGTGCCCAACAACAAGGGATTAGGCGTATTTTACTGGGAACCTCAAGGAGCACGCTCGTGGAGTCATTATGCTTTAAGTGCATGGGGAGACGACGGAAAACCTACAAAAGTATTAGAAGCATTTAAAAACTAACAAATCAAATAAAAGATCCAATGAAAAAGATATTCTCATTCATAATAATTTTTTTCACAACAATTTCTGCTTTTTCTCAGCAACTCTCCATCGAGCCGGCCTTCTGGTGGAGCGGCATGCAAGAATCCGAATTACAGTTGATGGTTTACGGCAGCAATATAGCCGATTACAAGGCAACGATTACTTCACCGCATGTTTATCTGAAAGAGTCGGTGGCGCTCGAAAGCCCAAACTATAAATTGCTTTATCTCGACATCTCGAAAAGCGTTCCCGAAACGTTCGATATTGTTTTCACCAACGGCAAAAAGAAAATTACCATTCCTTACGAACTCAAACAACGCGACCCATCGCGAAAGAATGTAAAAGGGTTCGATTCCTCGGATGTACTCTACCTCATTATGCCCGATCGGTTTGCCAATGGCGATCCTACGAATGACAAATTGCCGATGCGCATGCCCTACAAAGTAGATCGCAACGATCCAAACGCACGTCATGGAGGTGACTTGAAAGGTATCTCCGATCATTTGGACTATCTTCATAATCTGGGCGTTACGGCCATTTGGCTAAATCCGGTGCTCGAAAACGATATGGATGGCGGCTCGTATCACGGATATGCAACTACAAATTATTATCGCGTCGATCCGCGATTCGGAAGCAACGATGAATATGCAAAACTTATCGAAGATACTCATGCCAAAGGCATGAAGGTGGTGATGGACATGATTTTCAATCATTGCGGCAGCGATCATCCATGGATGAAGGATATTCCTTCGAAAGACTGGTTCAACAACCTCGATCCTTATGTGCAAACCACCCATGTGAAAGAAGTTTACTACGATCTGTATGCATCGCAATACGATACCAAACAAATGACCGACGGTTGGTTTGTCCCTTCCATGCCCGACCTCAACCAACGCAACAGACATGTTGCCAAATATCTGATTCAAAACAGTATTTGGTGGATCGAATATGCGGGTGTGGACGGCATTCGTCAGGACACTTATCCCTATGCCGACTATCAGATGATGATTGATTGGTGTCGGGCTATTGAAAAGGAGTACCCGAATTACAATATCGTAGGTGAAGCATGGTACAACAATCCCGTTGGCACGGCTTTTTGGCAAAAAGACAGCAAACTCAACAATAAAGAAAATACCCATTTGAAATCTGTCATGGATTTCCGCTTGATGGGACTGGCTCATTCCGCTTTTTTCGAAGAAACCGGAGAATGGGGAGGCGGCTTGCGCAATATTTACGAACACATGACTACGGATTACGTTTATTCCGATATTTACAACGTGCTGCGGTTTCTCGACAATCACGATACCGATCGTTTTCTGCCCGAAATGCCGAAAAATCTCGACGGTTTTAAACAAGGAATTACTTTTTTGCTCACCATTCCCGGAATTCCCCAAATTTATTACGGAACGGAACTGCTAATGAACGGGAATAAGAGCAAAAGCGATGGCGATATCCGCAAAGACGTACCGGGCGGCTGGCCGGGTGATTCGGTCAATCAATTTACGGCCGAAGGCAGAAGCGCATTGCAGAACGAAGCGTTCGACTTCATGCAAAAGTTGTTGAAGTGGCGTCAAGGCAACGAAATTCTTGCCAAAGGCAAAATGAGACATTATGTTCCTCAAAATGGCGTGTATGTTTACGAACGCTATCTGAACGGAAAAAGCATCGTCGTTTTCATGAATGGAACTTCCAAAGAAGCTTCGATTGACCTTGGTCGGTACACAGAATCTATTAAGAACAGAAAAACGGCTAACGACATCATATCAGGTCAGCAAATTCAGTTTGCCGATAAATTGGTTATGTCGCCGCGCCAAATTATGATTTTCGAAATATAATCGCATTAATTGTGGGATATGAAATATAATAAACTGATTCTTTTTTCGCTCTTGTGGCTGTGTTTGGCATGGGCTTGTAGCGACAATACGCCTAATGTTGATACGCCGAAGCAAACTCCATTGCCTGCCGGCTTGATAGAAGGAATAAACGTGATCAACAATTCAACGGTAACTTTCGTGCTGTATGACAAGGACAAAAATGGCGTGAGTTACGATTACGCTTACGTTGTAGGTGATTTCAACAACTGGCAACAAACTGACGACGACAAATCGATGATGAATCGCGATGATGCATCAGGATTTTGGTGGCTCACGATTTCAGGGCTGGATCCTTCAAAGGAATATGCTTTCCAGTATGTGCTCAAGAAGAATACCGGCGAAACAGTGAGAACTGCCGATGCCTATTCGCGCAAGATTCTCGATCCGGCAAATGATCCGTATATTCCGTCGTCCACCTATTCGGACAACAAAACCTATCCGTCCGCAGGAGCAAGCGGAATTGTATCTGTATTTAAAATCCAACCCGATAACTATTCGTGGCAAGTACCCGACTTCACGCCTCCGGCGGTGGATCATCTGGTGATTTACGAAATGCTGTTACGCGATTTCACCACCTCAAGTGATATCAACGGAGCTCTGCAAAATCTCAATTATCTGAAATCGATGGGTGTAACGGCCATCGAGCTGATGCCGGTGCAGGAATTCGACGGCAACGACAGCTGGGGTTACAATCCCTGTTTTTATTTCGCCATGGACAAGGCCTATGGAACCGACCAGATGTACAAACAATTCATCGACGAGTGCCACAAACGCGGCATGGCCGTCATCCTCGACGTAGTATACAATCACGCTACGGGAAACAATCCATTCGCGAAAATGTGGTGGGATTCGGTCAACAACCGACCTGCTGCCAACAATCCGTATTTCAACGTAACGGCACCACACCCCTACAGTGTTTTCAACGATTTCAATCACGAATCGCCACTGGTGCGCAAATTTGTGAAACGCAACTTGCAGTTTTTGCTGGAGGAGTACAAGGTCGACGGCTTCCGGTTCGACTTGTCAAAGGGATTTACGCAGAAATCGAGTACTGAGGCCACTGCTGCCAATTACGATGCTTCACGCATTGCCATCCTGAAAGATTACAATACTGCTATCAAAGCCGTAAAACCCGATGCCTTTGTTATTTTGGAACATTTTGCCGACGACAGGGAAGAAACCGAATTGTCCAATGCCGGAATGATGGTATGGCGAAACGTAAATTGGCAATATTGCCAATCGGCAATGGGATACAAGACTGATAATTCGGATATTTCTCCGGCGTATTATGGAACCGCATCACGTCCTGCGAATAGTTTGGTATCGTATATGGAAAGTCACGACGAAGAACGTGCCGGATACAAGCAAACGCAATGGGGCAACGGCATTCTGAAAACCGATCTCGGTGCACGCATGTCGCAACTTGAAGCCAATGCGGCCTTCTTTTTCACCGTTCCGGGTCCGAAAATGGTATGGCAATTCGGAGAAATGGGCTACGACGTATCCATCGACTATAACGGACGCACGGGCAAAAAACCGGTCAAATGGGATTATCTCAATGTGCCTGAGCGAAAAAAATTGTATGACACGTACACCAAGCTGATCGAATTCCGAAACGACAACCCCGAACTTTTCAATTCGACGGCAACCATGAGTTGGAAAGTATCCGAATCGGATTGGGAGAAAGGCCGATTTCTGACACTGTCATCGTTTGGCAATGCCAAACAGGTGGTGGTGATCGGCAATTTCACGAATGAAGCTATCACTACCTCAACTACATTCCCAAAAACCGGAACATGGAATAATTACATGAATCCGTCGGAAAGCCTCGACGTTTCATCCACCACAATGGATGGTATTACGCTGCCGGCAAACAGTTTCAAAATGTACACCAGTTTTTGATTAACAAAATATTCATATCATAAAACTTAGAAGAAAAAATAGCAGATGAAAAAAATCTTTCTTTGCTTGCTTTCGCTCTGCGCATTGTTCACGCTGAAAGCAAACGCACAAACACTTTCGTCCCCCAACGGACAGTTACAGGTCCTATTTTCTGTTGATGACGGCATACCAACTTATCAACTCTCGTATAAAGGAAAAACGGTAATCAAACCTTCCAAAATGGGATTGGAGTTGTTTGACAGTCCCGATTTGATCCACAATTTTTCGATTATCGATACGCAGACCTCCTCTTTCGACGAAACATGGACACCTGTGTGGGGCGAAGAATCGAAAATCCGCAACCATTACAACGAAATGGCAGTAACGCTTCAGCAAGAGAATACCCAACGAAAAATGATTGTGCGGTTTCGATTGTTTGACGACGGACTGGGTTTTCGTTACGAATTTCCCGAACAATCCGAACTGACCTATTTCGTGATCAAAGAAGAGCGCACGCAATTTGCCATGACGGGCGATCATACGGCTTTTTGGATTCCGGGCGATTACGATACGCAGGAATACGATTATACGACTTCGCATCTTTCCGAAATACGCAGCCTGATGCAAAAAGCCATCACACCCAACGCCTCCCAAACTCCGTTTTCGCCTACCGGCGTGCAAACGGCGCTCATGATGAAAACAGCCGACGGCTTATACATTAATCTGCATGAAGCTGCGCTTGTGGACTATTCATGTATGCATCTCGATCTGGACGATAAAAATTTCGTTTTCGAATCGCATCTCACGCCCGATGCACAGGGACGGAAAGGATATCTGCAAACCCCATGCGTATCACCTTGGCGAACGATCATCGTGAGCGACAAGGCCACCGACATTCTGCTTTCGCGCATTACGCTCAATTTGAACGAACCATGCAAACTCGAAGATACTTCGTGGATCAAACCGGTGAAATACGTTGGCGTATGGTGGGAAATGATCACCGGAAAAAGTACATGGGCTTATTGTGATCTGCCAAGCGTTAAACTGGATTTAACGGATTACACCAAAGTTAAGCCCAATGGCAAACATGGCGCAAACAACGATAATGTGCGTCGATATATCGATTTTGCAGCCGAAAACGGATTCGATCAGGTGCTCGTTGAAGGTTGGAACGTTGGTTGGGAAGACTGGTTCGGAAAGTCGAAAGATTATGTATTCGATTTCGTAACCCCCTACCCCGATTTCGATTTGAAAGCACTCAACGATTATGCCCACAGTAAAGGCGTGAGGCTGATGATGCACCACGAAACATCTTCATCAACCCGCAACTATGAACGACACATGGAAGAAGCATACGCTCTGATGAACACATACGGCTATAATGCCGTCAAAAGTGGTTATGTGGGCAATATACTTCCACGGGGTGAGCATCACTACGGACAGTGGATCAACAATCATTATCTGTATGCCGTGCAAAAAGCTGCCGAACATCATATCATGGTCAATGCGCACGAAGCCGTTCGACCGACAGGGCTATGCCGCACCTATCCGAATTTGATCGGAAACGAATCGGCTCGAGGAACGGAATATCAGGCTTTTGGCGGAAGCAAACCCAATCATACGACTATTCTTCCTTTTACACGATTAATTGGCGGTCCGATGGATTACACGCCCGGAATTTTCGAAATGGATATTGCCAAAATCAATCCCGAAAATGATTCGCATGCCAACGTAACTCTTGCCAACCAATTGGGATTGTACGTTACCATGTATAGTCCGCTGCAAATGGCAGCCGACCTGCCCGAAAACTACGAGCGTTTTGCCGATGCTTTCCAATTCATCAAGGACGTGGCGATTGACTGGGACGAAACGCGTGTGCTCGAAGCCGAGCCCGGACAATACATCACCTATGCCCGTAAGGCCAAGGGTGAAAACGAATGGTTTGTGGGCAACACCAACGGCTACGACGCCCGCACTTCTAATATTGTGTTCGATTTTCTCCCCAAAAACACAACATACGAAGCCACCATCTATTCCGATGCGAAGGACGCAAACTACAAAACCAATCCTCAAGCTTATCAAATAAAGAAAATGAAAGTTTCGAGCAAATCGAAACTGTCGCTTTATTGCGCTCCGGGCGGAGGATATGCCATCAGCATCAAACCGCTATAATGAAAAATCCATACACACTGACGTTATCCCTTGCCTTACCCAAGGCAGGGGATTTTTTTGTTCGAAAAGAGAGAATCTGAAAAATCAACAAACTTTTAGTATATTTGCCTGCGAATCTAATATTTTATAATCGATGAAAGAAAAGAAAAAAATCACACTGAATATTCAATCGGAAGTAGGCAAATTGGAAGCGGTACTCATTCATTATCCGGGTCCCGAAGTCGAAAACATGACCCCGAAATATGCCGAACGGGCTTTGTATAGCGACATCCTCAACCTTTCGATTGCTCAAAGGGAATACGCACAACTGCAAGGCGTGCTGCAAAAGACTTCCACCGTGGTTGAAGTTGCGCAGCTATTGGAGAAAGTGCTGGAAAACCACGAGATGAAACTTTCGTTGCTTCGGAAAGTATGTGCTGCCGAACAGGCTGAAGATTACTTGGACTTTCTGCTCGAAATGACACCTCAACAAACGGCCAAAGTATTGATTGAAGGCCTTCCGTTGCAGATCAAAAGTTTGACCGATTTTCTGAAAGACGAGTATTATGCCCTCAAACCGCTTTATAACTTTTATTTCACCCGCGATCCGGCAGGAGTGATCGGCAACAATGCACTTGTCTGCAAAATGGCGAATGCCGTCCGCGTACGCGAATCGCTCATCATGAATGCCATTTTCGAAAGCGATTTGTTTTTCGAAGGGAACCAAATCAATATGTACGATGTCTCGCAAAACAATCCGACGGTGAAAATCGAAGGAGGCGATATTCTTGTTCTTCGCGACGATATTTTGTTGGCAGGAAGCGGCGTTCGCACAAGTCCGGAAGCTATTGACCTGCTGATTCAGCAGTTGTGCAAAAATGATCCGGCGAAAAAACACATCATCGTCCAGCAACTGCCCGACAGTCCCGAATCGTTTATTCATCTCGACATGGTTTTCACGATGCTCGATACCAATACGGCAATGGTATATCGCCCTCTCATTTTGGGGAACACTCCCTATCGAACCGTCCATATTCAAATCGATAACGGAAAGGTAACCAAGATATCGTCCGTTGCCAATATTCCGACCGCTCTGCGAAAACTGGGAATGGAAATCGAACCGATCATTTGCGGCGGTAAATCTGACGATTGGGATCAGGAACGCGAACAATGGCATAGCGGTGCCAACTTTTTGGCATTGGCACCCGGTAAAGTCATTTCATACGCTCGAAATATTCACACACTGGAAGAGTTGAATAAGAATGGATACGAAATCGTTTCGGCGTGGGATATCATCAATGACAAATACGATATCAACGCCGAAAGCAAATGTGTGATCACGCTCGAAGGTTCCGAACTTCCCCGTGGCGGAGGTGGCCCTCGCTGTATGACGATGCCACTGAAAAGAGGCTAAATAATTTGCCGATTTGATGATGTATAGATTAGTCGATGATGACATTTCGGATCAAACAAGTTTTCGAAATCGATTCGTTTTCTTGGTTCTATCTGAAATAGAGTGAGTAGATAAAATTGAGGGTGCCTCATGAATTACGGATAGCCGGCTTATTACGACAATTCCGCTCTTCCTTCTCCATTCCCTATTTTACATTAGCAATTAATTTCTCGACCTCATCACATCATCGGGGTACCCGATCTGCGCAGAGAGCGTTCCGTCGGGCAAAAGACAAGCTGTTTGATCCGTCAGCTGACGGAGAGTTGTTTGTCTTTTAGCGAACAAGCAGCTACAAGCTCACAACTTTTGAATTCAACTTATTTGTAATTATCAATTCACAATTCCCATTTCTAAATTCTAAATTTCTTTACTTCTTTAATTATCAATTCTTAATTATACATTGTACATTATTTTTTGGAGATGCAGTCTTGATCTTTTTGGCATCAAGGCAAAAAAACGTGGGGTTTGGGGCAAACTCGCAAAAGTCAATGAACACCATGAGTTGAGCAAAAAACATGAGTTGAGCAAAAAAGTTGCGACCTCTTAAGATAGTGTTTTCACGTTTACCCGTATAAATTCATATCAAACTTTTTCACTCATAAAACATAGTTAATTACTGAAAATAACCATCAATATTTATTTAATATCACATTCTTTTTAATTCGTAAATATGTTCACGTTCATTCACATTTGGATATAGTCGTTAAGTTGAAACGGCTGTTTTATATCACTTTTTACACTTTATAACGCGACGAGTAGGTTTTGTGTCATAATATTGGTCACTTTCCATTTTGACGAGTGACCTTTGTGTTCACACAAAACGTACTTTCCAAAATGCGGAATGGCATTTGTGAACCCAAAATGGTCGCTTTTCACTTTGACGACCGACCTTTTACGATTTACATGACCCGCTTCGTTAACAAATTATGCAATGTTTCTCCATTTTCGATAACTATTTTTAAGGGAGAGTGGCTTTTGTGCAGACACAAAACTCGTTCCTCACGGCGACGAGTGAGTTTTGTCTGCGAGCAAAGGTCGTTCGTCTTAACGCCGAATAACCTTTTTAGGAGGACAAAGGTCGTTCCGCATTTTGCGGAGTGAGTTGTTTCGATAGTAAAAGGTCGTTCCTCGCAATGCGGAGTGGGCAAAACGGTAAAAACAGGTCACTCCGCATCCTGCGGACGGGGTGTTTTACCGGTAAAAAGTCGTTCCTCAGCGCGGAAAGTAGGTTTTGTCTGTGCACAAAAGCCGTTCCTCGTGATAACAAGTCGTAATTTTCAGCGGAAAATTATCGTTCCTTTAACAGTTCGGTAACCTTTTCGAATAGCGATTGGTCGTTCCGCAAAAGGGAGACCCTATAATGCAGCAGAATATTGGTCGTTCGGCAAGTTACGAAAGTATGATAATAAGGCAGAATTGTGGTTCTGTAGCTTCCAAAAATGATTACGAAGTCGATTGATTAACAAAATTATTGCGAAGAAAGAATAATCCCTACAAACCGTGCGTTTATAGAATATTTTTTATCTCGCTCAACGATTTCACTGTAAAAGTTGGTTCGAACCCTACCGCTCCTGCTCCCGAAGGATTAAACCATATCTGATCGATGCGACTGTTGTGGGCGCCAACAATGTCGGCATCCCAACTATCGCCGATCATCAACGTCTGATCACGTCGCGAATTGGTATTTTTGAGGGCATACGTAAACATGTCGGGATGAGGTTTGTTTTTGCCTGCATCCTCCGAAAGAATGATTTTGTCGAAATAGGGACGCAATCCCGAATTTTCTATTTTCTTATACTGCACTTCTCGAAAACCATTGGAGAGAATATGCATTCGATATTTCGGTTTTAAATATTCGAGCAACTCCTTTGTCCCTTCCACAAGTCCGGTTTTGTGGGTCGTTCGTTCGAGGAAATCGTCGCTCAGTTTCTTCGCAAATTCAGGATCATCGATACCAAACGGACGCACCGGAACTAAAAATCGCTCGACAATCAATTCATCTTTCGTGATTTGACCGAGTCGGTATAATCCCCACAAATGATTGTTTGAGGGCATATAAACATTATAAAAATCGTCGAACGTGGAATAAAACCGATCGAAACGATAATCGCTAAAAATTTCTTCGAGACATTCTTTCCCATTTTGGTGAATATCCCAAAGCGTATCGTCGAGATCGATAAACAGATTCTTATATTTCATCACTGCAACAAAATTACGGAGCGGCTTCACTCTCCGCCTTGTGAAACAGGCAGTGCAAAAGTCGCTCCGCGAACTAATTTTATTTTTTTTGAAAAATCCTATGAAACTTCAATCACCAAAAACTTGGTCAGACTCCAGAAACGTTGCGTATCCGTGATATGGAAAGTAAGGTTTCCGTCACTTCCTTTCACAAACTCATACGTTCCTTCGGGATGAGTGGACCAAAGTTTGGCTTTTTTTGCATACAGTGGAATTTGTGTAACCTCACGAATATCTATTTTCAGAAAATAGTCCTTGTTGAAGGTGTCTTTCATCACTTTTGTCGATTGCAAGAAGCCACCCGACAAAATTTTCTGCTCTTTCAACTCGTTGGCAGTACCAAAAACGTAATAGGCTGTATGCAGGGTTTTGTCTTGTTCCTGAATAGTTTGAGCCTGTGTTTGTGTTTCTTCGGCGAGTGAAGAAATATCACTCGACAATTGAGCAATAGCAATGTCTTTTTGGGCGAGTTCGGTTTGTAAATCATCGATGCGCGCAGCACTTTCCTGCATTTCGCGATTAAGGCGCTCGATGGTATTCTTGAGCGCAGCCACCTGTTTATTGCTACCGGCCAGCTTCTGGTTCAACGAATTGAGTTGAGCTTTATTCTTTTGAAGAATTTCGTTTATCATTTTAAAATTATCCTCCACACGCTGCTTTGTATCCCGGCTCATCTCGCCACTTTGCGATGATTGTGTCGAAATATACTTTTCGGCCTCTCTGATCTTGTCAAAATTAGCCTCCACATCGCTAATTACCGACATCATTTCCGCAACTTCGGCATCAGCCGTAACCGTCAATTGCAATAGAGAATCGCGCTCGGCCTCAAGTGCCTTATACTCTTTCGATTCCTTTACATTTGTGCACGAGAATATCAATCCCATGCTAAGAAATAAAATCCATCCTTTTTTCATATTGTTGTATTATTTGTAATTCTTCGTGAAACCAACATCAATTTTTATGAATCTAACGCCTGTCTGCTTCACTTATTTGGTTATTTACTATTTCTTTTAATGTACTTATTCACTACACTATTCAACGGATTAACAATTAAAATGTTTATCCGATTTCGATATTTGATGCTATAATACGTCAATTTAATTTTCTTTTCCACTCACAACAATAACAAATTCTCCTTTAGGCTGATTTTCAGAGAAATGAGCAATCAACTGCGAAAGTGTGCCGCGAACGGTTTCTTCGAATTTTTTTGAAATTTCTCGCGAAACCGACGCATAACGATTTTCGCCGAAAAAATCTGCAAATTGAGCTAATGTTTTCACAACTCGAAAGGGCGATTCGTAAAAAACCATTGTTCGGGTTTCATCGGCCAACTCTTTCATTCGCGTTTGTCGTCCTTTTTTTTGAGGTAAAAAACCTTCAAAAACGAAACGATCGCAAGGAATGCCGGAGACAACAAGGGCCGGAATAAAAGCCGTAGGACCGGGCAAACATTCTACTTCGATACCCTCTTTCACACATTCGCGCACCAAAAGAAAACCGGGATCGGAAATAGCGGGCGTACCGGCGTCGGTAATCAAAGCAATCGTAATTTCTCCTTTAAGTCGTTCGACAAGTTGTGGAAGCATTTGATGTTCGTTGAACTTGTGATGCGACTGAAGGTGCGTTTCTATCTCGAAATGTCTCATCAAGAAACCACTCGTGCGCGTATCTTCTGCCAAAATCAAATCGGACGACTTGAGGGTCTTGATTGCTCGCAAGGTCATGTCTTCGATATTACCCACAGGGGTTGGCACCAGTATTAATTTTCCCATAAAATATCCGGTTTCGATAAACGACTGATTGATTATTCAAAGCCTTTTTTGATAGCAAACAAAAAATCCTGTACCACAGAATCGTCGAAGTTCCACGAAGTGTTTTCTTTCAGATATTTTTCGGCTTCATTAAAATTACCAAAAGAATTCAATCTGGTAATCATATCATTCATTGCATCTCGACTATTACCAAACAGCTCACGTTGAAACAAAAAACGATCGTTTAAGCTGATGGCCTTTTTCAGATCGATAACGGCAGGTGGTTTGCCAATCGTTTCGTTGAATGATTTTATGGGCGCATCACCTGTTTCTTTGGTGCTTTCAATATTTTTAGGAGAAACGGAAACGGCATCAACATCAGCCTTTCGATTTTCCGGCTTCATATATTGAGGAAAAACGATATTCTCTGCGTATTTATTGTGCCGGTTTGTTGAATCGGATGAAAGTTCCGGTTTTATAATCTGATTTGAGCGATCGTCAACTTTCGAGTTTTTTTCACCCCGCTTTTCCTCTTCATTATTATATTTTTCTTCTTGCCGATCAATCGATTTATCCTGCATTCTGTTTTCGGTTTCGGAAAGAAATTTCACCAATTTCTCCATCTGCATTTTCATTTCGTCCACCTGCATATTTTCGAGTTCGTGCAGCAAACGCATAATTTTCTCGGTTTGATCGAAAGACTCTTTGAAGAATGAAAACGAAAACACATCTTCATTTATTGAAGATTCAATATTCTGTTCCAACCGTCTGACGGTTGACAGGAGTAGATTCGAATATTCTTTTTTCTTGTCCAACACGAGTATTGTTTTGCGATCTTGCGACCGAGTTTCAATTGCTTAATCGATGCAAAAGTAGCAATTATTTGGCAAGAGCAATCAAATCGTTTGGGAAATTTACGAGGTATAATGTTTGCGAGCTGCGTGTGATTGCGGTATAAAGCCATCTATAAAAGGATGAATTCATATAGGATCTATCGATATAGCCAACATCAAGAAAAACATTTTTCCATTCACCACCTTGTGCTTTGTGGCCGGTAACGGCATATCCATATTTGACCTGTAACGCGTTAAAATATGGATTTTCCTTTATTTTCTTCAAACGATCGCGTTTGTGAACGATATCGGCATAGTCTTCCAACACGGCAGCATACAATGCGTCATTTTGTTCACGAGTCAAACCGGGCACTTCGGTGTGGAGGACATCCATATTGATTTTTGCTTCGAATTCGATTCCGTAATCCCTATGTCGCAAAAGCACATTGCAAAATCTGAAACCGTAAATTTGTTCCGTATTGCGAATGCGTACAACTTCCACAAACTCGCCATTGGCCAAAAAATCGGTTTCTTCAAAATTTTCTGTCCAGAAATAATTATTCTTGACGATCATGAGCAAATCTCCGTTCGACAACTCTTCTTCGCGATAGAGCACAGCATTTCGAATGCCGTTGTTGAAAACATTCACACGCTTGTTGGATCGCGAAATTACAATAGTTTCTTCAATTCCGTCGCGACGATAAGCATCGGATATTTCTTCAATTAGTTCGCCGCCCCCGATTTTTTTCACATCGTGAAATGAATTCAGGCGCAACTTCGGAAAATCGTCCACTGCCTCATCGCGCAAGGCATTACGAAGCATGGTAGCATTGTAAAGAATACCGGATACTTTTTCCTGTCGAACAATTTCGGTCAGCATGCATTCCGTCACACTCAATCCGTAAGATTGCAAGGCAGGCACATCGAGTGCAGGACTATTTTCCTGCATAACGGGAGGGAGTTGAGCGGTATCACCTAAAAACAACAGACGACAACCAACACCCGAATAAACATACTCAACCAAATCGTCGAGCAAACGTCCCGATCCGAAAATCGAAAATTCACCCGACTCGTTACTAATCATTGATGCTTCATCAACAATAAACAAAGTGTGCTTGTGAAGGTTTTCGGACAGTTTAAAACGTGAGCCGGAGTCCGTCACCCTTTGTTGTCTATAAATTTTTTTGTGAATGGTTGAAGCTTGTTGTCCGGCATATCCGGCAAACACTTTAGCTGCCCTTCCGGTTGGTGCCAGCAACACTGTTTTTTGATCGAAATCATTCATCGTTTTAACCAAACTTCCAATCAGTGAGGACTTGCCGGTGCCGGCATAACCTTTCAGAACAAATATATGGTCATCGTCTTTTGAAAAGAGGAAATCTACAATTTTTTCAATAGCCTTACGTTGATCCTCCGTGAAGGTATAAGCAAAATTCGCACTGATTTTATCGATAAAAAATCGATTTATCATTTTTTCTCTGTTTTTTTTCCGTAAAAATAGTACATTTATTATTCTTTTTCTAAATTTGTAGTCGAAATTCAGAAAATCAAAATTCACAAAACATAAAATTAAAAAGAACAAGTCCATGAAAGTTGTATTAAGGGCGATTCTGATTGCCGCCATCCTACTTTTAGGGTTTCTTTGCTGGAGAAGTATCCAAGCCCCTATCGAGTTTCAGAGAGAAGTAGCAAAACGCGAAAAAGCTGTCATTCAACGATTGATTGACATTCGTACATCTCAAGTCGCTTTCCGCGGTGTAAATGGTAGATATACGGCGAGTTTCGACAGTTTGATAGATTTCGTAAAAAACGGGAAGGTTGTCACCCTCAGTCGTTATGGCGATTTGACGGAAGAACAGCTCGAAAGTGGGATGACGGAAGAAAAAGCGATGCAAATCATTCGCACCGGCAATGAAAAAGCTATTCGTGCGGCCGGGCTGTGGGATGAAGAAAACAACCGTCCACAACTAAGACGTGATTCTATTTATGCTCCTGCATTCGAGGTCCTTTTCCCAAATCGTCCCAAAACTTTGGCAGATTCACTCCCTTACGTACCTTACGGGAACGGCGCAAAATTTGAAATGGGAACCGCAGTACTCGAAACTGCTTCAGGATATCCCGTTCAGGTATTCGAAGCCAAAACTCCATATACGACCTTCTTGGGAGATCTGGACAAAAAACTGTTGGGACAAAAGATTCAGGAAGTGTTAGATCGTCCGGGTGATCGCAATTATCCGGGATTGAAGGTCGGATCACTCACTGTTGTCAACAACAACGCAGGAAACTGGGAATAACTTTCCGGTCGAAAAAGTATCAAATCATGTTTTTACCCGAAAATATCGATTTATCTTCGTCCGAAAAATACAATCTATCCATCCGGCTATTGCCGGGTGGATTTTCTTTTGCTCTTTATTGCCCATCCGATCCCGAAGTTTTTTTCTATAAGGAAACAACTTTTAGAGATCATTTCTCTTATAACGAAAGCATTAAAAAACTGATATTCGACTACAACTTTTTCACACTACCGTTCCACCATACACGTATAACCATCGTTTCTCCTAAATATACAATCGTTCCGGATCATTTTTTTGACGCCGAACAATCGGACAAGTTTTTCGATTTCAACGTGAAAGACAATGAAGGGAAAATAATTTCGGACGAAATAGCCGAAATCAAATGCCATGTGTTATACGACATCGGTCCGGAGTTGTACTATTTTCTCTCACGCAACTTATGCAATCCGGTATTTACGCATCATGCCGCCACGTTGATCCGATTTTTCTCCACTTCTGCAGATGTCGTAGAGGACGGAAAATATTGTTTGGCCAACTTCCACAATCGGATGCTCGACATTTGTTGTTTTCATAAACAGCAACTCCTATCAATCAATACTTTTCCGATAGAACACTCGTCCGATCCACTTTATTATCTCTTTGGGGTTTGGGAAAAGCTTCGTCTCGATCAGACGAATGATATGCTCTATGCATGCGGAGATATAGCAACGCACATGGAAGTACTCGATACGCTTAAAAAACATATTAGAAACACGTCGAAGCTCGACATCGAAACAAATACGATTTTCCGAGAAGTAAAACGTGAACAAATACCTCTTGACCTGATGACTGAATTATATGCGAATAATAAGCGGTAAATACAAATCTCGTCGAATACAAGTTCCACCTAATCTGAAAGCTCGTCCCACGACTGACTTTGCCAAAGAAGGCTTATTCAATATCCTGAACAATCGGATCGAATGGGAAAAAACCACTGCCCTCGATCTTTTTTCGGGAACAGGAAGCATCGCCTTTGAACTTGTGTCGCGTGGCTGCCCACATGTAACGAGCATCGAGATAAATCCTACTCATTATCAGTTTATTTGCAAAACAAAAGATTTACTGAATGCTGAAGAGTTATATCCTCTAAAGACCGATGTATTTAAGTATCTCCAATTAACGAACGAAAAATTTGACTTTATTTTTGCTGACCCTCCATACGATCTTCCTCAGGGCAAAACGATACCCCTCGTTATTCTGCAAAAACAATTGCTGCAACCGGAAGGAATATTTATCATGGAGCATTCTAAATCAGTCGATTTTTCCGATCTGCCCTTATTTGTCGAAAAACGCAGCTACGGCAATGTTCATTTTTCGATTTTCGAAAACCGATGAAGAGAGGGCTATTTCCTAAAAGGCGGCTTAACAACTTCTGCTTTAACGGGTTTGTTACGGATATTGATATAAATGGGTGTTCCGGGCTTGGCATATTCGGGTTTCACATAGCCTAGTCCTATTCCAACTTTTAAAACAGGCGACATGGTGCCCGATGTTACTTTGCCGATCATTTCATTTTGCTCGTTCACTATTTCATATCCATGACGAGGAATACCCTTGTCAATCATGGTAAAGCCACAAAGTTTGCGAGGTATGCCGGCTGCTTTTTCAGCTTCGAGCGCTTCACGACCTATGAAATTATTTCCATCCACAAATTTCGTTATCCACCCCAATCCGGCCTGTAGCGGCGTTGTCGTATCGTCGATATCGTTACCGTAGAGGCAAAAACCCATTTCCAAACGTAGTGTATCTCTTGCTCCCAAGCCGGCAGGTTTTATTCCGAATTCTTTCCCCGCATCGAAAATAGCATCCCATATCTGTTTCCCGAACTCAGGATAAAAATAAAGCTCGAAACCTCCGGCGCCGGTGTATCCTGTGTTGGAAATAATGACATTGCCCACACCGGCTATTTCCCCTGTAACAAAAGAATAATACGGAATGGATGAAAGATCGACATCCGTGAGTTTCTGCAGCGTATCTTTGGCTTTCGGCCCTTGCACGGCCAATTGTGCCGTGTGATCAGACGCATTCTCGATTTCGGCACCCATCGTATTCTGTTTCTGACACCAAGCCCAATCTTTTTCGATATTGGCCGCATTCACCACCAGCATATATTTTTCGGGCTCGTAATGATATAGAAGAAAGTCATCGATGATTCCACCGTTTTCGTTCACAAAACACGTATATTGAGCCTTCCCAACCGACAGGGAAGCAACATCGTTGCTCGATACTTTCTGAACAAAATCAAACGACTTTGTACCTTTAACCCAAAATTCGCCCATGTGCGATACATCGAAAACGCCTGCCGAGTTGACTACCGTCAAATGTTCGTCGATAATTCCCGAATATTCGATCGGCATATTATAACCGGCAAATTCATGCATTTTTGCTCCCAGAGCAATGTGGAAATCTGTAAAGGGTGTTTTTTTCATAATTATCTTATACTTAAAAGATTATCGATTTAAAATTTTCTACCGATATGACATAAATTGTTTATTTGCAATCTTTTTCTACCAATTCGGCTATTTTTACTATTACGTCAACAGCTTTGTACATAGAAGGAATAGGAATAAACTCATAACGCCCGTGAAAATTCAAGCCTCCGGCAAATATATTTGGGCAAGGCAATCCCATAAAAGACAAGCGTGCCCCGTCTGTTCCTCCACGAATAGGTCGTACAATTGGTGTCACGCCAACCTCTTGCATCGCACGAAATGCGTAATCGATCACATGAGGCACAGGCTCTATTTTTTCGCGCATGTTGTAATATTGATCTTTCAACTCGAGCTTGATGCGGTGATCATAAATCGTGTTCAAAAAATTCACTGCATTTACCATCTGTTTTTTCCGATTTTCGAACTTTGTCCGATCATGATCGCGAATGATATACGAAACAGTAGCTTCATCCACAGTACCTTGTATAGAAGTGAGATGAAAAAACCCTTCATACCCTTCGGTATATTCGGGCCGTTCATTCGCCGGAAGCATTGACACCAATTCGTTAGCTATATGCAGAGCATTAATCATCTTATTTTTAGCATAACCCGGATGTACATTTCGTCCCTGAATCGAAATCTTGGCCGAAGCAGCATTAAAATTTTCGTATTCCAACTCGCCAATTTCTCCCCCATCCATCGTATAAGCCCATTTTGCACCAAATTTTTCGACATCGAATTTATCCGGACCACGACCTATTTCTTCATCAGGTGTAAAGCCGATACGAATCTTACCATGTTTGATCTCAGGATGATCCAAAAGATATTCAATCGCTGTCATAATTTCTGCAACACCGGCTTTGTCGTCAGCACCGAGTAAAGTATTCCCGTCGGTAACAATCAAATCTTCTCCCTTATGATTCAACAATTCCGGAAAATCGTTAGGCGAAAGAACGATATTCGATACCTCGTTTAAAATGATATCGTTGCCATCATAATTTTTCACGATGCGTGGCTTTACGTTTTGGCCACTCATATCCGGACTTGTATCGAGATGGGCAATAAATCCTATCGTTGGGACTTTTTTGTGAGTATTGGCGGGAAGAGTAGCCATCAGGTAGCAATTATTGTCAAGTGAGATTTCCGAAAGACCAATATCGTTTAATTCTCTTTCTAGCTCTTTGGCTAAATTAAACTGTTTTGAGGTGCTTGGAGTCTGATCACTGTTTTCATCAGATTGTGTATCAATTTTTACGTACGAAATAAATCGATCTATAAGGTTCATAATAAAGACTTTTATTTATTATACATCGCCCGGCGGGTTGTATTCTTTATCTCTTACAAAGATAAACAAAGGGTTTAAAAGGAAAAAATCTATTTTAATTTTTGAAGCTTACAAAAAAATATCTATCTTTGCTTTCGGGTAAGTCCTATACGGCCAGCTCCCAACGAATCCCCCAGGTCTTGACCGAAGCAAGGGTAATTGGTTGTAGCGGCGCGATATAGTAAGCTTACCCTTTTTTTGTTGTAAAAAAAGCCTTATCCCCTGATAAAAGGAAAAGGCTTTTGGGAAAACTGCGAAAAAGCAGTTCTAAGCGATTTTTGGAAAAAACTTTTTGTCGAGAGAATATTCTCCGGCTCCAATAAATATCAGAGAAAAATAAACAATCAAAAGGTCAAGTGCATGACCATAAACCATGAAATTATCGCCGGCAAACAAATGAGTTGCCAGAGCTACTGTCATATTTCCGGCAAGGAGAATAGCTGCAGGACGAAAAAACAATCCGAGTGCCAATAAAACTCCGCCAACAGTCTCGGCAAAGGCCGCTAAAAATCCCCAAAAAGCAGGAGCAAACGTAATTCCGAAATAGGACATCGAACTACCTAAATATGACCAGGTTTCAACTCCACCCATCATCTTAGGTATTCCATGTAAGAAGATGGAGATACCCAATGCGACTCTTAAAAATAATAAACCGGAGTGCAAAAATTTTTGTTTTAATTCCATTGCAATTAAATTTGTATTGTTAGTAATCATTTTTCTGCCTTTTAACTATGTTTAAAAACAAAAGGTTTATCTTTCAACTATAAATAAAATCTATATGACTACGTTTGCACCTTTCTCAAAACCATTATATGTAATGTTGAAACCCGGCGGTTCATCATGCAACCTTGCTTGTGATTATTGTTATTATCTTGAAAAAACAAAACTCTACTCGCAAAATAAACATCGAGTAATGAGCGATATGCTCTTGGAGAGATTTGTAAAAGAATATCTGGAGTCGCAAACCATGGGCCAAGTGCTTTTTACCTGGCATGGAGGAGAGACATTGATGCGTCCGATCGAATTTTATCGGAAAGCCCTTGACTTACAAAAAAAATATGCGAACGGCAGACAAATCGATAATTCTATTCAGACAAACGGCACTCTGCTCACGGATGAATGGTGTAAGTTTTTTAAAGAAAACAATTTTCTCGTTGGAATTTCTATCGATGGTCCCCAAGAATTCCACGACGAGTATCGCCGAGACAAGATGGGTCGTCCATCTTTTCTAAAAGTGATGCACGGCATTGAATTACTGAAAAAATACGATGTGGAATTTAACTGCATGGCTGTAGTAAACGATTATAACGCCGACTATCCATTAGAATTTTATCATTTTTTCAAGGAAATCGGTTGCCAATATCTGCAATTTACACCCATTGTCGAGAGGATTAACCGTCATCCTTCACCCTTGACATTAGCTACAGCTACGGCATCCGAAAAAGATGCCGACCTTGCGCCTTATAGTATCAAACCCAAACAATGGGACAATTTTTTGTGTGCCATATTCGACGAATGGGTCCGCGAAGACGTGGGTAAAACATTCGTGCAAATATTCGATTCTACCCTTGCCAATTGGGTGGGCGAACAACCCGGATTATGCACAATGGCCAAAACATGTGGACATGCAGGCGTTATGGAATTCAACGGAGATGTGTATTCTTGTGATCATTTTGTATTCCCGGAATATAAGTTGGGGAATATCTATTCCGAAACACTTACTTCAATGATGTATTCAGATCAACAGCTAAAATTCGGCAACGATAAATTTGATAAACTGCCGCGACAATGTAGAGAATGTGATATGCTTTTTGCTTGTTACGGAGAATGTCCCAAAAATCGGTTCGTAAATGATCGATACGGTGAGCCGGGTTTGAATTATCTTTGCGAGGGTTACTACCGGTTTTTTACTCACGTAGCACCATACATGGATTTCATGAAACAGGAACTTTTAGCTCAACGAGCTCCGGCAAATGTAATGGAATGGATTAAACAAAGAAAACCATAATAAAAAAACCGGATCGTTTTGATCCGGTTTTTTTATTATGTACCCATGTTCCGATTAATTCTCAGCCTTTCGCGCCGAATAATTGATTTTTAGGGCATAAGCTTTTCGTAATGCCTGTTTGACATCGCTAATATACTTCATTCGGGTATTTTCATCTGCCTTAATCGAAACAGTCATAAACTGTTGGTCGGCCTCATTCAAACTTGCTTTTTCTTGAGCAATGTAATCCTGAATAGCATCAATCCCTGCGAGTTTGTCGTTCAACTGCATCTGAGTTCCTGTTCCGAGTCTCGGATCAACGGGAATACCAATATTAATATAAGTAACAAGCGATTTTTTCTCCAATTTTTGAACTTCAGAAGCCGATGGTAATTTAAATTTCACTTGCAATTCTTCCGATCGCATTGTTACTGTAACCATGAAGAAAAACAATATCGCAAAAATCATATCGGGCATCGATGACGTGTTCAGTTCAGGCATTGTTCTGCCACCAGACTTATTAAACTTTCCCATATTAATTTCCTCCTCCGTAATTTTTGGGTTCTGCTTCCGATATACGTTGCGGATAAAGCTTATTGATTTTCTCCTGTTGATCGGGAAGCAAATCGGCGTAGTGCTTGTTGTAGTACTTAAGTGCTGCTTCTTCGCGCAATTCGTTATAAGCTTTTACCAATTCGTTCTGAACAGCAATATATGCTTTATAACTGGTAGTGGCATCATTTTGAAGTGAAATCACGTGATCAGCCGTAGTCAGTACCGTTCCGATAGGCTCTCCAAAATCTTGTTCAATGAGCTCGGGCAAGTTTGGATTGTTGTTTGGGTTTGTTACAAATTCTTTCACTTTGTCCTTCAATCCTACTTTTCCACCTCTCCCCACCATTTCGGTAATATTAGCATACCATTCATCGCCCAACTGATCTCTGACCATTGTTTGATTTTGGCTATTTACCAATACCACCATCAAGTTTCGTCTTTGAACTTCCATTTCTTGAAGATTTTGTTCGTCCTGAGGTGGCGGAGGCAAACGTCTCGTCAAACCAGTGTCAGTATCCATCGAAGAAGTCACCAGGAAGAAAATAAGCAAAAGAAATGAAATATCGGCCATTGAGCTCGAATTAAGCCCGGGAACCTTTTTTTTCGATTTTGCCATTTTTAATTTGTTTTTTTACTTCCCTATAAGGGAATAATTTTATCAATAACTATTTACTTTCTCTTCGATTTACTTAATAACGGAGTAAATACGATAGCCAAAATGACCAAAGCCAGCATGACATAGATACTGAAAATCCACATATCGGTCATTTTGAGTGTTCCGGGAACATTATCGGGCCCTGTATATCCTACAATATTCAGTGGTTTGCCACTACCTATTGTATAGGTAATTCCAAATAAAGCAAGCATTGCTAATAATACCAACAATGACTCAATAGCTCCTTTTCTGTTTGTTCTTAGAGTTGAAAAGAAACCCGAAATAGCAAACAAAAGAAGCATTACGATTGTAGCAAAAAGTAATGCATAAATCCAATAAATAAGGATATCGGTATTGCGTGGTTCTTGCAACCCGACTAACTGGGGCAGTTGTTTTTCTGCCGATACGTTACCTCCCAAAAAGAACAA
>Ga0255345_1001796_pt1 | contig 29491 bp, 21 predicted proteins | sample wastewater_treat_6_FD_192415 | JGI IMG/M metagenome (GOLD analysis project Ga0255345, IMG submission 192415) | Wastewater microbial communities from Lulu Island WWTP, Vancouver, Canada - plant20 | ecosystem: Engineered > WWTP > Wastewater > Unclassified | place: Canada: Vancouver, British...
TATGACCTTATGAGTACATACTATGACATAAATGAAATCAATTATTTTGTTGGAATTGGGGGCGGGATAACCATCCTTGTCATGATGGTCATTGCGGCAATTGCATTTGTGCAAAGAATCTTCGATACCTTACTGTTATTCATTGTTTCACCACTTGCAGTATCTACTATGCCTGTTGATAATGGCGGGAGATTTTCTACTTGGAGAGAGTTGGTAATAGGGAAAGTTGTTGGTGCTTATGGAATTGTGATTTCACTAAATCTATTTTTCCTAATAGTACCTAGTATAACTAGCAAGATATATTTTGAAAGCAATATAAAAAATGGTCTTTTAAAACTACTCATGTTACTAGGAGGAACTTTCTCTGTTACCAAAGCAAGTTTAGTTATAAGTTCTCTAGTAGGCAGTAAAGCATCAAGAAATGAAGTAGCTGAAATAATATCAAACCTTAGAACGGCAAGAGGGATAGCTTTAGGCACGGCAGGGGCAATCGCTAGAGGCACAACCACCGTTATCGGCGGCGCCATAGGTGGTAATACCTTTCTATCAAGCCGTAAAAAAACAGGAGTAATTCAGGCTATGCAAAGAGCTAGTAAAGTAGAAGGAGTTTCCATTAATTCTGGGCATCATGGGATATTAAGACCAGCAAAAAATATAGTGTCAGGACTCGTGTCTGGTGGAATAATAAAAACAGCTAAAGATATACAAAAGACAAGAAAGGATTCAAAACATAAATAAAAACTTTATCCCTACATACATTGATAATAAAAAACACATAAAAAAGGCTACTCTAACCTGGAGGAGTGAGTAGCCTTAAGAACCGAGGTGGATTGTAGATATGGCTAATTCTACATAATTTTAACCACCTCCCATATCTCCATTATACATAACTAAAGAAATAATGAAAACACAACATAATAAAAGTTAAAGAAAAAAGACCTTAAAAAGCACATAAAACATCTAATAGCAATTTAACAAATATGCGTAACAAAGTACATCCACATGCTAGATGGTGATGGAAGTTTAAGGAATGTATTTAACTGTATATATCCACATAAAGTTACTAGATGTATGTAACTACAGATATTCACGAAAAATAATCAATGGGAATTTAGTAAATGAATGTAACTACATATAGGCATATACAAAACCAATAGAAATTTAATAAACGAAGACAATATCAAACCATATTGAAGAGATAGAGGGAGAGATGAAAAGTATACCTAGAAGCAGTAAAGTAAAAACTAAAATATATAAATCACTAACAGTTGTTGACATTATTATCCTAATAGTAGGACTAGTGTTAAGTGCAATATTTGCATCATTAAACTTTAAAGGGAAATGGGTTTTAGTCATACTGGCCTTTGTTATCACAACGGTACTTTTACTGAAAGATAATGAAGGAAGAATGTATGAAAAGATAATAGTGTTTTTTAAGTATTTAGTAAGGCCTAAAAAATATGGAGAAAAGGGAGGTGTGGATATTAACTCTATAATCCCATATGAAAAGATAGAAGGCACAACCGTAGTAAATAAAGATGGAAGTTTTGTCTCTATAGTAGAAGTAGAACCAGTAAATATGGTTTTAATGGAAGAGTATGAACAAGCTAGATATATAGATGCATTTACTAGTGTACTAAAGATGGCAGGTGAAAGATCTTTATCAATTTTAAAACTAAGCGATACTCGTGATTTTGATTTTGAGATTATAGCCGAGCAGGACAGAATTAAAAAACTAGATAGGGATAAAAGTGTAGGCATAATAAATGATTTTGAGTATAACTCAAGGCTTGAAATAGTAAAAGATAGAAAAAATCTATTGTATAACCTAAATGACCTGCATCTTGAACAAAGTAAATATTACATTGCTTGCATAACAAAGACGGAAGAAGAAGCAATAAAAGCAAGTAGAGAAATCATAGATACACTATCAAGTGTAAAAATCAAATGTAAGGTATTAAATAGTGAAAAGTTAAAGCTAGTTATAAACCCAATATATCCTCTACAAAAAGATGCAAACATACGTCCAAGGTGTATAGAGTTTGAAAATAATCATACTTCATATATGTGTATAAAAGGATATCCAGATGTTGTAGGGAATGGTTGGGCAGCAAGGTTATTTGACATAGAGAATACAAATGTAATTATGAATATTAAAGCTATTGATAAAACTGAGGTCAAAAAGATAGTAGATACAACTATAGCAGAAGTAGGTGGACAAGAGACAGGTGGAGTTAGTAGCAATATCTCAAGAGAAGTGCATGCTGAAAGTTTAAAAGAGTTACTTCTTGAAATGGAGTCTGGGGCGGAGACTGTACTGGAAACCAGTATATTCATATCTATTGCAGACAAAAAAGGAAGTAAAGAAAAATACAAAAATGTTAAAAAGAGCATTTTAGAAGCAGGCTTTACATATTCAGACATGTTGTTTTCTCAAGACATAGCATATGAGCAAAGTATGTTATTAAATCAAAGTGATAATAAACCAGATAATAAATTTTCTAGATGTATACCATCATCAACAGTAGGAATGAGTTTTCCTTTCATATCAGATAGATTTAGTGATAAAGGGGGAATGCTAATAGGTGAAAATTCAGAACCAGTATTTTTAGATGTCTTTCATAGAGATGAAGATAGAGTCAATTCAAATATGGTGATAATAGGTAGAACAGGAAGCGGTAAATCATATGCTGCAAAAACCATTTTAACAAACCTTGCAACTGAAGGATGCAATATATTCATTTTAGATCCAGAAGGAGAATATACATCCATAATTGAAAACTTAGGGGGAGAAGAAATTAATCCAAGTGTAAATAGTATCATAAACCCTTTTGAGATAATAAAGGGATTAAAAGACGAATCTGGCCTTATCACCGACGACAAATACATACATTTACAGTTTTTAGAAGAATTTTTTAAAGTAGTACTACCGTGGACTAGTAATGAAGTGCTAGAAAGACTTAATAGACTAATAGCAGAAATGTATAAGTCATTAAACATAGGTGACAATTTAGAAAACCTAAATAGTAAAGACTATCCAACATTTGATACCCTTTCAAACTTTGTAGTAGAGAAAATAAATGGAACAGAAAATGAACTCGAAAAGGAACGGCTAATAACCATCTACAATTTACTGGCTAAGTTTAGAACAGGCGGTAGTTACTCCTCATTATGGAATGGACATACTAATTTTAATGCTTCTGGAAAGCTTAAATCATACAACTTTCAAACCTTACTTTCAGGCAAAAATACTACAGTTTGTAACGGACAGATGTTACTAGTTTTAAGGCTGCTTGAAAACGAAATCATTAAAAATAGAGAGAGAAATAAAATAACATCTAACTCCCTCTCCCTAAATTCCCTATCGCCAAATCGCAGCCAATTCGGCAACCAATATAGCATATTTGATTTACTAAACGAAGATAAAGAAGATATAAAACCAGTTTTAGAAAAACCATATTCTGGAAAGATTTGTGTAGTTATAGATGAGGCTCATATATTCATAGATGAAAAGCATAATGTGTCATTAGATTTCATGTATTCTCTTGCAAAAAGGATTAGAAAATATGATGGAATGCTAATTGTAATTACACAAAATATAAAAGATTTTACAGGCTCTCCAGAAACCTTAAGAAAAACCTCTGCAATAATAAACGCTTCACAATACTCCTTAATTTTTTCTTTAAATCCAGGGGATATAAAAGATTTAACTGACATGTATGCAAAGGCAGGAGAGATTAGTGAAAACGAAAGGGAGGGAATTCTCCGAAGCAAACGTGGAAGAGCACTTCTCATAGCTAGCAGTAATGAAAAGACATTCGTAGACATAGTCGCAACAAACAAAGCATCAAAGATGTGGGAATAATAAACATCCCAAACCTAAAAACCGAAGGAAACTAAGCGAATGCACAACTTGCAGAAAAGTAAGTATATAAAATCCAAATCCCAAAACCGAGGGGAACTAAATGGCTATACAGCAGAAAGAAGTTACTCGGCTTTATCTGGCTTACCTCAAAACCGAGGGGAACTAAATGGCTATACAGCCTGTAGTAAAGTAAGTATACGAAAATCTCAAACTTAAAAACCGAAGGGACCAGGGGGATGTATAACCTGCAGAAAAGAAAGCGCATCAAAACTCCGTCCCCAGTAACTCCCCAAATCTAACCGATTAATTGTATAAATCCCAAAAGACAATTCCAACTAATTGCAGAACGAGACAATAAAGATGTTGCAAGGGCAATACAAACATAAACCCTTCCATACTAGGCAAGTCTTAATTCAAACAATGAAATTTAATACATCACGAATGGCAATTTTCAAGGCTATATCATGCAGGTAATTTTTGAAAGATAATATGAAAATGATGAAATGGGAGAAGAATAATGGAAGAAAGAATTGAAGATACTAAATTGTTAACAGAAAGGGCAAGGCATATATTAGATGAAATATTTGCAACAGGTAAATATGAAGAATTCATTAAAGGCATGGTTCACCACAGTAACTATAGTATAAATAACCAAGCGCTAATTATGGAGTATGCGCCATATGCAACAGAGATGAAAAGCATGAGAGCTTGGAATTATTTAGGACGATATGTAAAAGATAATGAAACTGGAACACCAACATTATCCCCAGTTTTTAATCAGCAAGATAAAGAAACAGATAAAAGACGAGGCGAATTAACAGGATTTCAAGTTAGTTATAGATTTGATACATCGCAAACTGGTGGATCACCATACCGGTCTTTAAGATGTCAGGAAGGAGAAGCTGCAAGGTATAGCGATTTAATAATCCAATATTTAGAAAATACATTAATTTCACAATGTAAGGGTGATGAACAGGATCAATACTCACTCCGTAATATTTATGAAAACGCTAATTTCAAAGAGTTAGATGGAGACGATAAGGTAAGGGTAATCGTTGAAGAAACAAACTTACAACTTTTGTTAAACAAGATAATGAACCAAAAATACAGTGGCCTCATAGAAGCTGAAAAAATGGGGATAAATGAAGTAATGCTTTCTGCAATAAACTATATAACATTAACAAGACTTGGTTTAGAAGCAGACGAAATAGTAGTGCCCAACTTGTACAACTTTACGTCTTTAGAATATGGGAAGTTTAAAAACAGTTTAGAAACGATGAGACAAACAGCTCAAATAGTCATTAATTCAGCAGAATCGGCAATAAATATGGGTAGAAAAGCAGAACTTTTACAAGAAGCAAGAGAGAGTATGAAAAAAAGTAGAGAAGATAAAGACATACGTTCTGATAAACCTAAAAAAGATTTTACTCCAGAGCGTTAGTAGAAAAACCCAAAGGAACAAACATATAAAGTGATGTTGCTAACCATACACTCTGGTTAAATTCAAACAACATTATTATGTGAGAAAATTATGATGGAAATGGCAATAGAAATAAATGAAACTGAAGACATAAAAGAAGCTCAAGAGCAAGAATTAGAGTTTACGATAGATGATGAAAGGTTTGTGAGAGCAGTAGTCAAAGAGCAAGGTGAAAAGCCAGTAGTCAAAATGATATCTACTCGTCTTGAAAAACTACAAGAAGCAGTTCGAGGTTGGATAGAAATAGTAGCTGCACCATTCTGTGACGATTTAGACATAATCATAAACGAAGAGGGTAAATTTATTGAAGAAGAAAAGCCTAATTTCTTTCTTCCAGAATATGACGATCTCATAGTTGGTAATGCAATTTTTGTAGGATTTGATATGGAAACAAGCGACCATGTTTCAGTAACAGACGAACAGATAGCAAGTATCATGAAATACTTAAAAGAAAACGAAATTACAAACGAAAACATAAACAAAGAAGACTACATCCACTACACAATTTATAGGATGTAAAACAACCGCAACGAACTTGTTTCGCTCAAGCATATCAAAACACCAACATAATTTAAAAAACAAAACATGGGTAACCAATAGGCATTAATTTGCGATCTAAACAACACAAATTAAGAAAATAAAAATATTAATTAGGTTAAGCGCTAACTATACAATAGTCAAGCAAAAAATGCAATAAACAAACTAATGTTGTTAACCAAAAACATGGGTTAAATTCAAACAACATTATTGAACGGGAACAAACATGGCAACAAGATCACTTATATTAAAAGAAAAAGAAGATGGCGGATACGAAGCTATATACTGTCATAGTGACGGTTATTTAACCCATAATGGTGCAATACTTTTAGACCATTACGATGGTAGAGAAAGAGTGGAAGAATTATTCAAAAGAGGAGATCTTTCCTATCTTGCACCTATTTTAGACCCAGAGAAAACTAAGTATCATACTTATGACAATCCATGTTCAAATGTATGTGTTTTTTATGGCAGGGATAGGGGATACAATGCAGAGGATACAGCACCATTCAAATGCACATTAGAAGAAATAGACAAGGACCCTCTAATCGAATATGCATACATCTTTGATAAAAACAATACTTGGAAATACTTTGAGGTTGGCGACTTCAAAAAAGATGGACTTAAGTCCCTCAAAACTGGCCTAGATAACCTTTTTAAAGAATGGGGCTTCCCTCGCCCAATAGGTATGTACGGCTGGTACTCCAACAAAGAAATCGAACTCTTCAAAAACCGTTATGAAAGCTTCAACAAAGACCAAACCAAAGACCAGGAAGAGTTCCGACAGCAAGGCAATAAGGAGTCAAGGTTTTAGCACTAATAAGAAACTCAATAAAAACAAATAAAGAGGCTGTTTGAGGGGCTAGGTTTCTTAGACAGTTTCCTTTTAATTGAAACATGTTTTAATTCTATCTTAGCCTTTGAACTTCGTTTAGCAATTATATTATCAAATAGCTAGAATGGTTATGTAGTAACTAAGCTAGTTTTCAAATTTTTCTAATCGTATGTTATAGAAAGCGTGTAGTGATGCCATCTTGCGCAAATGTTTTACGCAAGATTCTTTGAATGAGCACCTTGCCGAAGGGATAGGAATTATTATTCTTAATAGCTCTTTCAAAGCTTTTAACTGCAACATTAAATTACTAAGTTATAAACTAGAAGAAAACTAATTGCTATTCGAGATGTTCAGTGGGGAGCTCGGTAATTTTATTGGGATTAACGACAACTGAACCTTTTTCTACAATAGTTCCAGGGTCGATTGTCATAAAATCATCAATCTGTGCTCCATCCATAATTATTGCGTTTTTGCCAATAAAACAGTGGTTACCAATTTTAACAGCATTACCAATTTTTACATTGTTTTCAATATTTACAAAAGAACCAATGTTAGTAAAAAATCCGATTTCAACAGAATCTTTTATAGTTGTCCCGAGAAGGATTTTTGAGTTATCTCCGACTGTTGCTTGTTGGCTAATTTTAACATGTTTTGATATGGCTACACTTGAGCCTATTATAGAGTTTTTTCCTATTTCGCATCCGTTATTAATGACGGATTTTGAGCCGATGCTAACACAATCGTGTATTTTTATGGACGATGTGTTATTTAGGTTTAAATATTCAAAATTTTCAAGCCCTATCAAGGTATTACTCCCCACAAAAACATTTGTTCCTAGGTGAGCATGATTAACAATTGATACTTTTTCATTTAGAGTAGCATTATCCCCTAAAAAACAGCAGGCGCCTATTTTGCAACTAGAGGAGATTTTAGAAAAACTACCTATAGAAGTATATTTGCGAACAGTTGTGCATGTAAGGTTTACAAATGAGCCGATTTTACAGCCAGGATCGATTGAGCAGCAATCCATATATGCGCCTTCTCCAATAACTGTTTGCAAAGATATTGCTTGAGTCCCAATGAAAATACAACCGGCACCGAACGAGGCAGAGGAAAAAGCAATTTGAGGGGGAATTATTTGCTGGTTTCTCCAAGAAGCAGGCACAACATTTTTTGCTTTCAATTTATTGAAAACATTAGCCCGTTCAATATTATTTTCAATTGCACATAAAACCAATTGGTCGTCTTGAAAATTATATGTGTCACAAGTCCCGATGAAACTTTTTAGAGGAACAGTATTTTTCACATTTTCACTATCGTCTAAAAAACCAAGAATGTGGAATTTAGGTTGTTTTAATTTGCTGTTTACACTTTGTATTTCTGAAACCAGCTTAGGAGCGTAGGGCCCGATGCCTGCTATGATTAGTTTTGTAGTAGCATGTATATTATATGGCCAAATCAAATATTTGTAGATGTTAGTCTGAATGTCTTTGTATATGGGCATCAACGGAACTTTAGGAGTTGGGGGCGTAGTTAAAAAAGATTCGGGATGATTCTGACCTCCGAGACTTGCAAAAACATGATCCCAGCATTTCAAGGCTTTTTCGGGATGGTATGTTGCAATTATCCATTCTCTTGCTTTTTCAGGATTAGGTCTTTTGGCGAATTCTTTAAAAGTCATTTTTTGTATGTCATGAGTGTTTGAAATGTCAATATTCAGGTCTTTTAAAAATTTATATATTGGGCTTAGAGGCGAAAGAAAAACTTTATTTCCCATATATAACTGCTTAAAAATATTCCCTATTGCATTTTGTCGAGGAGCATCAAAAACAGACACATCCATATTCCAGAGAAATGTGGAATATTCATCCAAAGGCATAAGCTTCCTTATAGCATAATATTTACCGGAAAAAGATTTATTGGCAGCAGTTATTACCTTTTTTATTTGCGGTTCATTATCTTTTGGGTTTGGATGTCCGTAGCTTAGTGGGAAGAAAAGTGACAGGTTTTCATGCTTAAAATGTTCTAAGTAAGATATAATGCCAGTGTGATTGTTAAAAGCGTAGGAATTATGAGCAACTTGGACATACAAACGGTTGTTAATGCGGGGCAACCAATTAATTAATGAGTCCATGGTGTCAAATGTATCGTAGCTAAAAGGGTATGGTGCATCATATATTTCCGCTTGTGATTTGGGAAATATTTTCTGAAAATATTGCTTATCAAGAGGGAAAAGAGCTACGACGCGCTTAATGTGAGTTCGCCAATACTTGTTAATAAAATTTACAATTTTATTTTTGAAAGTAGTTTTGGGTCTTTGCCAGTTATATAAATCTATCCCCCACATAATCCAAAGAGATTTATTCAAGTAGCGCGGTAAACTAAATAATAGAACATGTTTTGGGGAAAATGTCATACTGTGCCAAATGATGTAGTCTGCCTGTTTTGCCATTTCATCAAAATGTTTATATTTTTGATATCGGTTTTTTCCTTGTATTTCATGCACATCACCATAGCTAAAAAGAATTTTTTCAGATTCGGGGCACTTAGTTAAAAAATAAAAAACATGTCTATCTTTTTTGAAACGAGAACGTGTTTCTTTAATAAAAGTATTCATCATACGCTTGCTTGGGGGAATAATGTGTAAAAAAATCATGAGACACTCCTTAAATTAGGACTTGTTAAGCTGTTCGGCTGTTTGCATGCTAACAGATTAAAGGGCTATGGAAATAAAAAAGCGACACAGCTAGCAAAATAACCTTCGGTTCTATTGAAAATAATTTAACATAAAAGGGAAGTATATGCAACTATATACTTGTTCACCTCTCGTGTAAATGATTGATAAACTAATATGCGCGTGATATAATGAAACGAAGATTTTATGTTTAAAAATGCGAAGATGTAAAACAATTATCAAAAGGGTCAGTTTGTACTGGTTTTTTGGAGAGTTTTTGATGAATGGTGCAATTAAAGTTTCTGTGATATGCCTTACACACAATCATGAAAAGTATATTAGACAAGCTCTTTTGGGAATTGTTAATCAAAATGTGTGTTTTAATTATGAGATAATAGTATGCGATGATGCATCTACGGATAAAACAAAAGAAATCGTTGAAGAGTTTATGGAACAACATCCAGGTATAATAAATATCATAAACAATGAAATAAGAGTTGGCGGAGCGATGAACGCATACAAGGCAATGAAACTTGCTAGAGGAGAATATATAGCAAGTTGTGAAGGGGATGATTTTTGGATTGATACTCATAAATTACAAGAGCAAGTTGAGTTTTTAGATGAAAATCCGAGCTTTGTGGGATGCACGCACGATGTGCTTTTGGTAAAAGAAGATGGCTCTAGAAGGTTTGGACAACATGTGTCTTGGATATCTAAAAAACGAGTGTATGGACCTAAGGATTTCAAAGGGCTTTATTTACCAGGTCATGGGTCTACTTGGGTTAGACGGAATCTTTATTTGGTTGAAGGGTTTGATGGAAGTTTTATAGTCGAAGCAGACAAAAACATAGCGGATAGAACGAATGTGCTTTTATGGCTAGCATATGGGGATTTTTATAAAATGAAAGGTAAAAAATCTGCATATAGAATAGGAAATAAAAAAAACAGCAGTGTAACTACAGAGTTATATAAAAGAGGTAGGAAAGGTATTTTATACGATTATAATTACACAAAAAATTTAGAATATTATGCTCAAGAAAACATGGATATTGCTATCGACTTTACTTATCAAAAAATGAACCTTTTTGCAAAGGCTATATTGAAATGCCTTGTTGAAAGAGGTTCAGAAAATAAACGCGCCTCTAAATTAATATTCGAAGAGGCAAGATGTAAGGTAAAATATCTCTTATATTTACCCTATTTCATGTTCAAAAAAGTTATTTGTGTTTTAATTCGCGGAGTTTAAATAGTTTAAGTAAAAATGAAGGAGAAAATGTTGTTATGTATGATGAAAAAATGGCTCAAAAAATTATTAAGTACATTCGTGAAAACAAAGTTAGTACTACAGAGGTTGGCGACTGCCTAGATAAAACGGGTGCTATTATAGGTCCGTACCCATTAACCGAGGGACATTTCGAGGTTGGGAAGATTGCATATACATACGGACATAGTAACACTAACTGGCCAATACACGATCAGCTTAGATATGTATCAGAAGACCGAGTGATATTTGTCGATAGCATAGATACGCATAATAGAGCATTGTTTGGAGAGCTGGTGGCTACATTTATTTTTGACAAACTAAAGGCGAGAGCAGTTGTTTCAACGGGGCTAATGAGGGACGCTAATGAATTAATTAGGCATAGATTCCCAATTTGGTGTACTGGAATAACGCCTGAAGGATGTTTTAATATTCCCAGAGAAGAAACATCTGAAATTGCAATGATAGCTAAGAAAAATAGAGATTATTATCATGACGCAATTGCGGTTTGCGATGATTGTGGGGTTGTCGTTATTCCCAAAGAGCGGATAAATGAAGAAATGTACCAAAGGTTAGTAAACATGAAAAAACAAGAAAAAATGTGGTTTTATTGTGTTCAAAAATTAGGCTGGGATACCTTTGACACAGTCTGCCTCAAGAAGTATAAAGAACTTAATATAACCATAGATGATGAGAATATTTAGTAAAAACAGTATAAAATGAATAGTAAAAACAGCATATTGATAATAGGGGCGGGTATAAATCAATTGCCCATAATAAAGACGGCCAAAAGATTAGGATATTATGTTATTGCCGTTAGTCCAATGGGCGATTATCCTGGCTTGCTTGTTGCAGACGAGGTCTTACATGAAGATATTTTCAACAAGGAAAAAATCCTAGAGTTTGCACGGGGGCGAAATGACATAGGAGGCGTTCTGTCAGACCAGTCGGATATGGCAGTTCCGATAGTTGCTTACATTGCTGAACAATTAGGGCTCCCAGGTATGGTGGGGTACGAAAAGTCGTACTGTTTCACCGACAAGGCTAAAATGAGAGAGGTGCTGGAAAAGGCGGGATTGCCTGTGGCTCAAAACAAAACGGTAGTTGCCATTGACGAAGCAAGGTTTGCTGCAAAAGAAATAGGTTACCCTGTAGTTATAAAACCCGTAGATTCGTTTGCGAGCAGGGGTGTTATAAAGGCGAATGATGACAATGAAGTTTGCGAGAAGTTCGAGTTCGCAATGAGTCAATCAAGGAGTGGTAAGCTGGTTGTAGAAAAACATATTTCTGGTCCACAATATTTTTCACAAGGTTTTGTAGATGAATATGAGTATTACTTGTTTGCCTTTTCGGATCGCTATTACTTTAATCTACCTGATTTGTTTTTGCCGTATACAAATGCATTTCCAGCAAAAATAAATAATAGGTTAAAAGACAAGATGAATGAGTATATGCAGAGAATTATAAAGTGTCTAAAACCAAAGTTTGGACATGTTTGGGCGGAGTGGATATATGACGATTGCAATGATATTTTATATCCAATCGAATTCGCAATACGGGGTGCGGGCGCATATGTCACCACACATGTAATTACAAATGCCTATAATATAGACACTCAGCCATATCTCGTAAAATCCGCAATGGGCTGTGGCCCTGTAGGATTTAAGGATGTAAAACCTGAAAATCATGCAGCTGCGTTCTATTGTTTTTTATTGCCAGAAGGAATAATTACCAAAGTAGAGGGTATAAAAGAAATAGAGAGAATACCAGGGGTAGTTATGTCGGATATAAGACCTTTAAAAGTAGGAGATGTTGTTCCACCATTGAAAGATAAAAACTCACGGATTGGCCCGATTGTTATAAAGGGAGAAACGAGGGATGAAGTAGACGCAATAAGAGCAAAAATTATGAAGACAATAGACATTAGAGTTATGACAAAAGATGGAGAAAAAGGTGCAATTTGGGAGTAAGGTCAAAAACCGCAATCAAAAGGAGGTAGAAATGAAAAAAATATTAGTGACAGGTGCAACAGGACTAGTAGGAAATCAATTGGTAAAAACATTATCGAAAGAGTTTATAGTGTTCGCAGTAAGTTCAAGAAGAGAACTGCTATTAGAAAGATTTGCTGAAAACAAAAATGTAAAGATATTCACAAATAAAGAATTTTTGGATGGGATTCTTCCTATTGATGAGGTAGATACGCTTATACAATGCGCATTTACTCGTAGTAACGATCCGATACAAGTGGTGTCTGCGACAGAGTACGCAACTGCGGTTATAGGTTTAGCTAAAAGAAAGGGAGTTAAAGAGGTTTTAAACATATCAACAAGGTCTCTTTATCAAGATCCAGACGAAGGACAATTAAACACAGAAAACTCTCCTCTGAAGCCAGTTGGTACCATAGGCATCGCTAAACATGCAATAGAATGTATGGTGAATGAGGTTTTTAAAGAAACGGATGTGAGATTTTCAAATTTAAGGCTGGGTTCTGTAAATGAGGTTAAAACCCACGATACGATGATAAGGCCAATGAATGTGTTCGCAGATTGTGTAATAGAAGGGAAGCCTATTAAGGTTGTTTCAGGAACTCAAGTTATGTCTTACATAGATCCAAGAGATATAGCTGATGCTATAATGGCTTTGTTGAAAATAGATAGCAGTAAATGGAAATCAATATACAACATAGGAACGGGCTGGATGGCAACTGCAACATTGTTAGAAATAGCTGAACTGGTTAGAGATATAGGGGTAAATGAATTTGGATTAAAAAGAGTTGATATTAATGTAGAACCAAAAGACATAGTAATGCGTGCAGGGTTAGACATATCTCGTATCCAAACAGATACGGGCTGGACCCCTAAATATTCATTAAAAGATATGGCGGTAGCTCTGTATGAAATGAAGTTAAATAAAAATTAATAGTATATGATTCGACAAAGATGATTGCACTTACTAAAGTCTGTTTGCCTCAGCTTAACAGAATGTGGGATGTGAATTTCTTTGATATTAGAGTTTAAAAAACAGTTGTCATATATTACAAGCACTGGTTTGTTTGAAATGCTTAAAGGGACTTTCACGATTTCTTCTGATCCGCAATATTTAACAATAGATATACTTTTAGCAAACTCCCTATAGTTGTAATCAATATTAGCTTTTTCGTAGAAAAATCGGTTGATAAGAGCTTCTCCGAGAACTTCCCGCGCAAGTTCTTGGTTCCTAAAAGGATTGATACCTACCGCTTGTAAAATATTACAAGTACCAGGTGAGTTCATCTCAATAAAAACGGCATCGCCGTTTTTGTCTATGGTTATATCCCAAGCAATATATTTTTGCTGGGGAACCCTAGAATGCAGATGCTTTGCCATTTCAACAGCTTTATCATATCCATATAATCTGTGCCCAGAAAACTTAAACCCAGAGGGGTGCTTGTAGTAACGCTTGCCCGTAAAGTCGACTGCAAAATTATCGCATATACCATCTTCAGTTACTTTACAACCAATGCCCCCTTGCGAGATGTTGTCTACTCGCTTATCTACACCCATTCTAAAAACAGTTCCCACAAGGATGATTTCCTGCTTCCAAATCATTGTAACGATACGTAAGGTGTTTAGCGATACGGGATAGGGAGCTGAAAAAGTCGAATGATTTTCGATAACTTCTTGACATATAAAGTCCGACTCCATATTGTCAAAAATGCACAAAAGACTTTGTCTCGATATCTCATTACTAACAAAATAAATACTTTGCCCATCTCCAGTGGTGTCCGCGGGTTTAATAATAATTTCTCTGGACATATCGGAAGTGTTTAGAGCATTAATACAGACCGATAAGGCTTCATCTACGGAGATAGGAAGATACTTATGGTCAAAATATTGTCCACTAGTCCTGCAAACAAAGGTGTGAGGTTGTTTAACATCGGGAAATTGTCGTGCTAAAAAATTCTTATGGGATATCAATAAATATATGGATGAGTCATGATAGTAACGTCTAATTTCATAACGCATAAGCCCATCGCCAACATAGGATGGGTCAAACCTTCCGGATATTCTAGAAAAAACGCGTTGGATTTCAGGGTTGTTTTCGTGCGCAAAAGAATAAGGAGCCCAAAACTCCTGTATTTTATTTAGCTCTGCTTTTGTGAGAGGTGTGTCTAGGTCGGCTGGGATGCTTGCGCGGTTGTTGAACAATGTATCCTGCATTGATGTTTTAAGCTTTCTTTCTTCATTTTGTTTATCAAGTACAACTGAAAAAGCCTCTCGTTCAAACATCCTAGATTTAGTACTATTAAGGTTATTTGATGAAATGCGCAACAAAGCAATGAGAGAAGAAAGGTTAGTAGTGATAGTGTTTATTATTTCAGTAATATCATCCAATGCGGTATTGATATCTGTTAAAGCTTTTCGTAGGTGGGAATTGTCTGCGTCGATTAAATGATTCAAATCGTTATCCCAAGAGGAATTAGAAAATAGAGACATTAAAGAAACATTAAGAGCCTGAACATTCTGTAATATGTCAGCGAATGCGTGCATAGTGTCGTCTAATCGATTTTGTATAGAAGAAATGGAGACAATATTTTGATTTTCCGTATTCGTGTTCATAGAACTGAGCCTCGTATGTAATGTTCTTAAGCGATTAAGGTCATAATAGCATCTAGGCTAAAACATTTCAAGGGGAAAAAAGAGAAAAAGATGTTACAATATAAAGCAACAGTAAGGATATATGCTTTGTATTGTATATGAGTTTAGAATGCTTTATAATCTGTGTATAGTGAATGACTATTAACGATGCTAAACAAGGAGGTTTTTTATGGCAAGAAAAGGAATCATTTTAGCAGGAGGGTTAGGTACAAGATTGTATCCCATGACAAAGGTAATAAGTAAACAGTTGCTTCCAATATATGATAAGCCACTAGTGTATTATTCATTATCGGTGTTGATGTTAGCAAAAATAAGAGAAATCTTAATAATCTCCACACCAGAAGCAACTCCACTATATAAAGCTTTGTTGGGAGATGGGAGCCAGTTAGGGATAGAAATATGTTACAAAGTACAAGATAAGCCTAACGGACTGGCAGAAGCTTTTATAATAGGAGAAGAATTTATAGGGGATGATTCAGTTTGTTTAATTTTAGGGGATAATTTTTTTCATGGCCAAGCTTTACAAAAAATGTTAATTGAAGCAACGGAAAAAGAAGGCGCAACAATATTTGGGTATCCTGTCAAAAACCCAGAAGATTTTGGAGTGGTGGAATTTAGCGAGGACGGAAAGGTGTTGTCTTTAGAAGAAAAACCCAAAAATCCGAAATCCAAATATGCAATTCCAGGTTTATATTTTTATGATAATGATGTAATAAAGATTGCAAAAACAATAAAACCAAGCGCGCGTGGTGAAAAAGAAATTACAGCAGTAAATAACGAATATTTAAAAATGGATAGGCTAAATGTAAAAATATTTGGCAGAGGTTTAGCTTGGTTAGATACTGGGACGCCTTCAGGCATTCTTAAAACTTCGCAATATGTTGAAATGGTGCAATCTCGTCAAGGATTATATATATCGTGCATAGAGGAGATTGCATGGCGGAATGGGTTTATTTCTGCCCAAGAGTTATTATTACTAGGTAAAGCGATTTCTACGACAGACTATGGTAAGTATATAATCGAATTAGCAAAAGATGAATTAAAAAATTAAAAGAAACAAAAGTGTTGCGCAAAGAGAAAGAGTATGAATCTATGCATGCAGGTCTTGTAATGCCTCTATTATCAAATCTATATCTTCAAAGGAAACCCCTTGCCCAACGGGCAAAGGAAGGGTGTTTTGTGCCATATCAAACTCTTCATCGCTTGCACCGTAGCTCTTTGTGACATTAGGCCATAGAATCGGGATGTAAATCTTTTTTTCTATTAAAGATTGGCGGATTTGAGCTCCGTTTTTTATGCGATAAGGATAGCAAAACGGACCGTTTAGCATTCTGGCATCAATCAGATTAGTCGGCGCTAACGCTTTCGCATAACGCTCAAAATTGTTATTTCTAATCTTAAGTATATGAGCATAGTCAATTATGTTTAATAAATTAGATGTTAATTTACTCATTTTTAAGGGAGGGAGTGAGGCGAAAATCGATTCGGTATTAAGGAATTCAGAATAATGTTCACTAGCAGACTCTTCAAATCTGCCCAGCAGGTGATTAAACCGATTAAGCGATTTGTCTTCTGCGAGGGATATAGTGTTTAAGGTATGACTGAAATTTGCTATATGAAGATATGCTCCGTCTGGGACCCCAAAAAACTTTCTACAACTATAGACAGTATGTATGTTAGGTTGGGGTAATTCGAAAAAAGCATGCGTATTATCTAAAATTATGTTGTTATATTTTTTCTTAATGTTGGCTATGTCTGTGGAAGATAATTGCCCATAAATATTAACGATTAGAAGATATTCATCGTTTTTTAAATCCCGTTCAAACAAAGGAAAAAAGTCACGATTAATATGGTAAAATTCATACGCAAAGTCGTTAGTTTGGAGATAGTTTTTTATACTATCGCACAAATAATATGGAATATATATTTTTTTGGCATTAAGCATACGTAGCAAAATCAAAATAGCTCCTCTTCCAGTGTTCAAGGGGAGCCCTTTTTGATAGTGCTCCCCATTGAACCGTTCAAACTGCATATAGCCACCAATCTCTTTCACTATTTTACCTTTACCTTAATCAAATCATATATGTTAGCTCGAAAATATTCTTCGATGCTAGAGTCAATTTTTAAAACTGCAGTCCCTACCATTTTGTTTGACCCAGTAAAAGCTTCTACTTTATCTCCTTCTTTTACAAGCATGTCTAACTCTACAATATAGTCTTTAATTTTCTCGTCAATAACTATGCGATCAAAAGTTCCAGAGGTCACGCTATGTATAACAATAGAAACCCAGAGATAATCAATTTTTGATGGGGCTGGTATATTGAAAGGCTCACCTACAGCATGAAGCATAGTTGCTTCTATGATGTCAAAGTTGTAGCCAATTCCTGTGCCTTCAGGTATTCGGTTTCCTCCTGCGCGTGGCGAGACTTCCATTATATAAACAGTGCCATCTTTTGATACTCTAGCCTCAACGTTATAGATAGATGTTTTTAGACCTAATAGGGTGATTAGCCGTTGTAGTTCATCTTTTAAACGTTTAGCTTTTTCTGCTGGCCATGTAGTAGGATAAACATAAACATATGGAGTAAACATGCCAGGAGCGTCTTTTGCGTAATACTGTTCCCCTAAGGTAAAATGGGTGAGTTTGCCATCGATTGAAAAGCAATCGGCATCAGAGGGAGGAATAATCGTTTCAATAAACTCCTCAATAATAAACTCTTTTTTAAGAGAAAACTGAAGGGCATACTCGCAAGCCTGTTTAAGATTGTCAAGATTTGTGATTTTTGTAACTCCTTTGCTTCCTGCCGAATCGGCTGGCTTAACGATTATGGGTAATTTAAATAGCGAAATGTCTTTTAGAGCTTCGTTGTAGGTTTTGAAGCCTTTAAATACGGGAACGTCGAAGCCGTTGTCTCGTAAAAATGTACGGAATTTAGGCTTGTCTTGTAGCAATTCAACTGTTTTATAATCTGCCACACATGGCAGATTAAGTTTTTCTGCAACATAAGCGGCAGTTTTCATTCCCGCATCAGCTGCGAAAGCATTTATCCCATCAACATCAAGTTTTTTTGCTAGTTCTAAAACAGCTTCTTTATCGATAGTACTCACATTATAGTATCCATCGGAAAACTTGTGGGCAATATTGTTTGGAAGATAGTCGACAGTATAAACTATGATATCATTTTTTTTACACGCTGCGATTGCAGGTAACATATATACGGTTCCACCTAGTAATAGTAATTTTTTCTTTTTTTTCATTATTTTATCTCCTTATTTATCAATTTAATATTACATCACAAATGATGTTAGCTTTTTCTCTTGTTAAAGATGCGTATAAAGGCAAACAGAGGATATTATCTGCAATATGCTTGGCAATAGGCGTCTCTTTGATTTGAAACATGGTTTGATAGACGGCAAAATCACTAGTTAGTGGATAAAAATATTTTCTAGCATATATATTTTCTCTTTCTAGCTTTTGTGCAATCTCGTCTCTGTTTTCTTTATAACCATCAAAAAGAACGGGGAAATAGGCATAGTTAGGCGTGACATTCTTTTGTGTCGGCGAGAGTTTAATACCTTTTACATTGTTTAGTCTTAAGAAATATTGTTCAACGACCGCTTTTCGTAATGAAATTTGCTCATCAATATGCCTTAAATTACAAATGCCCATTGCGGCATGCATTTCGGAAAGCTTTGCATTTGTTCCAGCGAGAGGCACGTTCTCGGAGTCTTGCATTCCAAACTGACGTAGTTGTTTAATTGTGCCACTAAGTGTGCTGTCCTTAAATACCAAACCTCCACCTTCAACTGTATTAAATACCTTGGTAGCATGGAAGCTGAACATAGACATGTCGCCAAACGAACTTATGTCTTTACCTTTGTATTTAACTCCAAAAACATGAGCGGCATCATAAATGACTTTTAAATTATGTTTTTCAGCAATTTTATCTATTGCTTCAACATCACAAATGTTTCCGTATACATGTACGGGGATAATAGCAGAAGTTTTTTCTGTTATTAGCGATTCTATTTTCGTCACATCAATGGTGTATGTTATAGGATCAATGTCACAGAAAACAGGCTTAAGTCCGTTCCTAACAATTGCTTGAGTGGTTGAGGCAAATGTGAATGGAGTGGTGATGATTTCCCCTGTTAGTTGCAATGCTTCAATAGCTATTTCAAGAGCTAAATGACCGTTACAAAACATTAGTAGATTAGGTGCATTAAAGTATTCTTTAAGACTAGACTCTAGCTGCAAATATTTAGGGCCTTGATGGGTCAAGATATGCGTGTCCCAAATGCTTTTAATTTCTTCAATGTACTCTTCATAAGGGGGAAGAGAGGGCATAACAACATTTATTCTTTCGTTATTCATTTAATATCTCCTTGTTTAACTTGCTGCATTAGTTTTGATTGTGTATTTATTGTTTTATAATTATTTAACCTAATATTAGAACTTGTGATACATGCTCCAAAGAAGTCAAGAGAGTGTAAAAACTGATCGTCTGGTGCTACAGTGATGATTTCTGATTGGCTAGAGGTTATGTGTATTTTAGTTTCCATCTCGGAAGTAGGGGTGAAAACACGTGGTGTATAAATAACACCTTCGCTTCCCCAAATTTCCAATTCGCATTTATATGAATTATCCATTCCGAAGGATATTTGCGCAACATAGTCACAATCTTTACTTGTTAATGTCGCGCTACCATATACATCGACAGTGTGATTTTTAGCTCTGCCAAGTTGGGCTTGCGCAACAGTTGTATTTTCTCCCAGGAAATAGGCTGCAAGCTTAATCGGGTAGCCGCCACAATCCAGCAGAGCTCCTCCTCCAAGGTTTTTAGAGTATCTAAAATCGTAAGCCCCGCGATAAGGGAAGCCAAAACATGCGCGGACTAATCGAATGTCTCCGATTTTATGTAGATGTTCTTGGATTGTAGCTATTTGATTGTGAAAAACAAATGCAAAATTTTCATGTGTTGCAAGATTCTTTTGCTTAGCAATTTCATTAAGTTCATTCGTGTCCTTTTCAGAGGTGGTAAAAGGCTTTTCCAAGAACAGATGTTTATTATTTTGAAGTACAAGTTTCCCCCATTTATAGTGTAGTAGGGGCGGAAGAGGCACATAAACAGCATCAACGCCGGGATCTTCAATGAGCTCTTTGTAGCTGGTATATAGTTTGCCGCCTAGTGTTTCTTGAAATTTTAGGGCTTTATTTTTCTCAGCATCTAAAATATCAAATATACTAGCAGGTGAATTTATAGATTTTTCCCCAAGCCACTCCTCCGCATTTGCACAAGCCACCCCCGCAAAAGTAAAGTTTTTGCTCTTAGATAGTGCTGGCAGGAAGCGGCGAAATGCAATTTCCGAAGGTCCTAGAATTCCTATTTTAAATTTTGTCACTTTTCACCTCGATTAAAGAAAGCAAGTTTCTAAGCTGTATATTTACTTGGTTGTTTATTTGTATGAGATTATTAATTGTTGCATAGTCTAACCAAATATAACCATCTGGGAGAGAAGGGAAGTTTTTAATACTAGCTTTTACTAATAGATTTCTGTTTTGCTCATGGTAAAAACGCCCCCCTTCTTCTGAAAGGTGATGGTCGAACTCAATATTGTTTTTATTTTCTAGTAGGCTAAAGAATATTTCAGCGATAGAGTCGTGTTTTGTAGATTCTGTGCCAGCTTCAATTTGTATAGTGGGCCCTAGTTCAATTTTATCAAAGGCGCCGATTTCAGGTGTAACTTTACATAAAAACCTACGAATATTATCGCCAAAGTCATCGCAGTAGACTAGAGCAAAGGTTGCTTCCCCAATAGCTTCAAACAAGGGTTGATGCCAGTGTCTAACTTCTCTGCCTTCAATTTCAATGTCGCAAAAAATGACCTTGAACGGATATTCTGTTTTACAGGCAAATGCATTGTCTTTGAATTCCCAGTTTGAAAGAGAAAACAAAGGGACGGTCCTAACCGTTGAGTCATCAAACATCTTATAGTCATTTATTTTTCTTGTTAGTTTACGAAAGTCTGAATAATTAGACTCTTTAAAAACCGAGTTAAATAGTGGACAGTGTGGATTAGGACTGGTCTGGGACAGTGTGGAGTAGGGGATACAAGAGATGACTGTACGCGAATCCATATTTACTATATTGTCCACTCGCATAAGTTTGCGTATTTGTCCTAAGGTCATCCACCTATGGGAAGGTAAAGTCTCAATTGTTGTATAGTCTTCTACATATATTATAGTATTCCTATTTCTTTTGCCTAAAAATCTAGAGGACTGCTCTGACTGTATTTGATCTACAATCACATTTGAGGCTTCTGCAGAGACGAACCATTGTAAATACGCAGGTTCTTTCCCTCCATGTTTACGAGTGAAATTACTTTTGGTCGCTTGGATAGTGGGCGAAAGCTGAATACAATTAATGTTTCCAGGTTCTATTTTTGCTTGCATTAAAAAGTGCAAAACACCATTGATTTTAGAGCATAAAATCCCTAAATAGCCTATTTCTTGCTGGAGCAAAATGGGCTGTTCAACGCTTTTCCCATTATTTTTCTGGATAAGTCCCGATATCGAAAAGAAGGTGCCAGCTTTATTTCTAATTACCCCTTCAGTTTCATCGTATTTCCAACCGGAACAGTCGCTTAATGGAATTTTTTTAATATTTACAACAAGCTCGTTATTGCGTTTGATAATCCATTGTAAGATGTCATCGACTGAATAAATGCTGTTTGTAACGCATTCAGATTCCAGTAACATATTTAGCACATCTTGCTTGCCTAATTTGTTCATATTGTATTAACCTGCTCTTAATGCTAAGATTATTCATTATACATTTTTTTGTAGTAGCTTTGATATTCTCCACTAATAATTTCTTCCCACCAGTCTTGGTTTTCAAGATACCAGTCTATAGTTTTCTTTATGCCCACTTCAAAGGTCGTTTCAGGCAGCCAGCCTAATTCATTATGAATTTTTGTGGGGTCAATCGCATATCTGCGATCGTGTCCAGCGCGGTCTTTAACGAACTTAATGTTACCTTTTCCGAGAACTTTTATTATACCTTGCACAACTTCAAGGTTGGTTTTTTCATTATGCCCGCCGATGTTATATACTTCCCCGACTGTTCCTTTATGGATAATTAAATCAATTGCACGGCAATGGTCTTCAACATATAGCCAATCTCTAACATTTTTACCGTCGCCATAGACGGGTAAATCCTTTCCTTTCAAAACATTCACAATCATTAAAGGAATAAGTTTTTCTGGGAAGTGATATGGTCCATAATTGTTCGAGCATCTTGAAATCGTAATAGGAAGGCCGAATGTTCTATGATACGCCTGGACCAACAGGTCAGCAGAAGCTTTAGAAGCTGAATATGGACTAGATGTTTGAATAGGGGTTGTTTCTGTGAATAAAAGATCTGGTCTGTCTAAAGGCAAATCCCCATAAACTTCGTCGGTCGAAACTTGGTGAAACCTTTTAACAGCATATTTCCGGCAGGCATCCATCAACACTTGCGTTCCAATTATATTGGTTTGTAAGAAAACTCCAGGGTCTTCGATTGATCTATCAACATGACTTTCTGCTGCAAAATTAATAACAATGTCAGGTTTTTCTCTTTCAAACAGTGCAAAAATCGCCCGTCTGTCTGTTATGTCAGTTTTCGAAAAGCTAAAATTAGTAGACTTAAAAGCTTCTTTTAATGTTGATAAATTACCAGCATATGTTAGCTTATCAACACAAACAATTTTATAGTTCTTATGCGTTTTCAGCATATAGTGGATAAAGTTTCCCCCAATGAATCCGGCCCCGCCTGTAACAAAAATTTTCATAAAACTTACCTCATAATAGATTTTGCATAAAAAGCTCATTTAAGACTAGTTATGATACTAATTTTAATTAATAAGATTATATGTTATATGCGCGTGATAGTCAATATAAGTAAGAAGGTATGAGCATTAATTCTTAAACTAAGTCACATAGATGTTGAGTTTTTTACATAAGATATTTTAGTTAGTGTGATTAAATTTTAAAAACAAATAGAAGAACTGTCGCAAGAGAGTTGATATGCAAAAGACATTTAACCACTTAGGTTTTAATCAGCGGCAAATAATTTGACAAAGCTTGATAGAAGATAAAACTTTTACATTAAATATAAAATTATTGTTACAAGGGAGACAAAAAGAAACAGAAACAAAACTAGCAGCTAATTTAGAAACGATAAAGAAATGGATAGTATTCATTTTAATATATTTTGCTCTTTGATAAAAACACCTATTAAGGGCACAGAATATGTTGTATGTTTTCAGGCAAGAAGATAAAAATGATTTTGCGTAAAGCTTGCTGAAAATATTATTTTGACAAGACATCAAATGCTATTAATCTGCTTACAAAGCAGACAAAACATATGCGACAAAAATAACTAACTCTATATTGGCAGGCACTAGAGTTGTCATTTGAGAAATTGTAATTTTAGATGCTGTCATAAATGGTATGAGAAGTTTAGGATTAAATAGATTCGCCTATTTGCAGAAAGTAGAAAAGAATCTAAAAGTATAGTGTAAAATATAGTATAATACATTTGTAAGGGTTTATAATGAGTGAGTGGAAGAACGGCAATCATTTGTAATAAAAGATGTGCACATAGGAGACTTAGCGGGGATGAAAATAAAAAAAACATTACAATTTTTACTATTGCTAATTATTATAGCCACATTGATAATGACCATGTCGGCTTGTTTTGAATTAGAAACATATGATAATACAAAAAGCGGCAGCTATAGTGTGGAGAAATCCATTGACGTTTCGTACAATATAAGCAATAACACAAGCACGGTTATTGTTTATTTGAAGTTTTATAATCAAGGCAGTGCTTCGTTACAAGGCGTTACCATTGATTGCGTGTTTTTAGACGATCACGATGCTCAGCTGGATAGGAAAAAGGAAGCATTCACTTTAAATCTAACAGGTTATAATTCTGCAAGATGTTCATTTACATTTGATAATGTTGATGGAAAACCAACGAAAGTATCGATTTTAAAATTGAGTAGTGAGTATGGACTTACTGAGCAGGAGCAACATGATATAAAAGTTGAATTAATAAAAAAATGGATATAGATACCGATTGTTTATGTAATACTAGGTATCGTAGTAGGTTTTTTATGTGGGGCTTATACATGTGCTGAATTTAATATCGCAGATACAGAGATGTGGTTATCTATTTTATGCGGCATGTTTTGGCCAATTGGTGGCATAATACTACTAGTTGTATTTTTAAAAGAAGAAGATATTTTGCCTGAGAAACCGCCTATATCAATAAAATATTCCTATACAGTAGATGGCAAAAAGAAAACCATCAAAGCCAAAGGGTTTTCGTATAATGAAACGTATAATAAATTATCCCGTGACGACTTGCTATTAATATGTAAAGAAGAGGGTATAGATGACTGCGAAGGACTAAACAAATCAGAAATCATTGATTGCATTATGGAGCATGTGGGGCAGAACGACGAAACAGATTTTTATGATGATTACGATGATTACTATGATGCATATCAAGATTTTACGGTCGCTGAATTAAAAGAAGAATGTAAAATTAGAGGATTATCAGGATATTCCAGTTTAAGAAAAGATGATTTAATAAGGTTGATTTTAGAGGATGATGGTATAACCGTAGATGAAGAAGAAACAGAAAACACTGAGTCGACTGTAAACGATATTAAGAGTGTTTCTATAAACAAAACGATACCTAAAGTTACGATGGACGATATTGCTGGGTTGCACGAGGCAAAAGAGGCGTTTAATGATCGTGTTATTTTGCCTATTAAACATAGAGAAATCTTTAAAAAATATAATAAAAATGTTGGCGGTGGCATTCTCCTATATGGTTTGCCAGGAACGGGTAAAACAATGTTTGCACAAGCCGTGGCTAATGAACTAAATGCCCAGTTTTTTAGTATTAAATGCTCTGATATAATGTCAAAATGGTATGGAGAAAGTGAAAATAAAATAAAGCAACTATTTAAGAAAGCCAAAAGGGCTCCACTCGCTGTAATATTTTTTGACGAATTCGAAGCTATTGGACGCAAGAGGACTACAGGTGATTTAGCAAATGGAGTTGCAATTGTTCCAGAGATTCTAGCGCAGATGCAAGGTGTAGAAAAAAAGGATAACAATATTTTACTGGTTTTAGCAGCTACAAATTGCCCTTGGGAAATAGATGGAGCATTATTACGTCCAGGTAGGTTTAATGATAAAATTTATATCCCATTACCAGATACCGAGGCTAGATTATTTATTATAAACAAAATCCTTAAAGGCATTAATATCTCAGAAGAGGTATCGCTAATCGATGTAGCTGAAAGTTTAGAAGGCTATAATAGTGCAGATGTTGTAGAATTCTGTGAGCAGATAAAAATGCTAGCTATAAAAGCAGAAATTGCTAATGAATCTACCCAAATAACCTCGGAGAATATAGCTACTGTAAAAGGAAAAGTCCAGTCATCGATTTTACCATCTGATGCAGAAAAGATGGAATTGTTTAGAAAAAGAAATTAAAGATGTTATTTATCGCCCCTAGACCAAAAGCCAAAATGTGGGAAAGTAAAATGAAGGTACTGTTATCCAAAAAGGATATATAGGCTGATTTGCTAATTTAGGTATAAGGCACCATAGTGTAATGAACTGGTGCTTTGTATTATCTCCGCAAAGAAAGCATTGTGTCAGTTGTTATGATGAATCAGCGGCAGGCAAACCCGCGTTGAAGAAGGATTGCCTCGTTTTTATATAATCTAGTGAAAAGTTGTTTGGATATGGTATAATAAAAGTCAAGGGTTCGTATTTTGATACGGACCACTAATTTTCATGACTGACCATGTGTGCTTAAATATAACATTAAGACAATGGTAAGAGAGGTATTAAATGGCAAAGAAAAAAGTAGAGAATACTGAAGAAAAAGTTCAGGTAGAAGAAAAGGTTAAAGAGCAACCTAAAAAAACAAAAGGCAAGGGGAAGGTCTATGACAAAGTTTATAACATGTCAAAAGAGATAGCCCTTGATCTAGCTAAAGAAATTGGTAAAGAGATTGCTGTCATCGTAACCCAAGCGATTGTTAAAGAGGTGGTAGATAAGGTAAAAGAAAAAACACAAGAAGCTGTTTCGAAAGTGCAAGATGTTGGCAAAAATGTAGCAGTGTTTGTTACCAAAGAAATAACCAAAGCATTTGTTGAGAAAGCCCAAGAGGCGCGCAGTAAAAGTTCTGAGGTGTTTGATACTGCTACAACAGTTGTAAAAGAAACAGTTGGAGAAGGAATTAGCAAAGCTCAGGATTTTGTCAAAGAAACGGTTGGAATGGCTCAAGATGGATTTAATAAGGCGCAAGACTTTGCAAAAGAAACGATAGTGAAAGCACACGAAGGTTTCAGTAAAGCAAAAGAGACATTTGATGTAGCACAAAATGTCGCTACTGATGTAGCAAAGGATGCTGTAGAAAAGACAAAAGAAACTATTGATAAGACTAAAAGTATTATATTTGATATTGCTAAGCTTATAATCGATAAAGCACAATCTTCAATTGCTAAAACTCAAGAAGTAGTTAAAGAAAAGTCTACGGAGGCTATTGAAAAGACCCAAGAGGTAGTCGATAAGACAAAGGAGGTGGTTAAAGAAAAGACCACAGAAGCCATTGGAAAAACCCAAGAGGTGGTTGGTAGGACCAAAGAAATAGCTACAGAAGTTGTTGAAAAAGCCCAGGAAGAGATTGTTAAAGTTAAAGAAGGATTAGATAAGGTCAAAGAAAACACCAAAGAGAAGGCTGCAGAAGCTGTTATAAAAGCACAAGAAGATGTCGGTAAAATTATAGAAGAGTTTGATAAGGTCAAAGAGGAGGCCAAGAAAAAAGCTGTAATAGCGATAGCTAAAGCGCAAGAAGCATTAGAAAAATCCCAAGCTGAATTTGAAAAGGCAAAAGGTGTAGCTAAAGAAAAGGCAAAGGAAGCTGTGGCTAAAGCGCAAGTTGTGTTAGAGAATGCTGAAGCAGAGTATCAAAAGCTTTTGAAGAAAAAATAAAAAGTAGAAAAGAAACCGTCTGCAGAAGACTAATAAAGTGAATAGTTAACGTTTGTAAGGTAATCTTGATTAATGCACAGTATTTTCTGTGCATTAGTTGGAATAATGTAGTTGCTTAAGTAAGCGAGTGTGGCTATTAACGGTTTTTAAACTTATATATTCAGTTAGAATTATTAAAAAATATGAGATATAAAACCAAGTTATGATTTTGCTTCTTAAATATTGTGCAATGTACTGGTGTACTAACGATACTTGAGATGTTTTTGTTAAATCATGTATTTAGAGAGGGGGAAGAATGTCATATTACAAAAGAGTAGATAAATTTGGAAATCCTAGTAGAGATGGGGAATATATATTGTTTGGAGAATATCCACAAACACTTAAGGATAGTTCTGTAGAAATAGTTAACCCTAATGAGCAAGAGAAAAATGGATATTATTTAGGAAACGATGGGATGACCTATTTTAAAACTCCATCGCGTATTGCGGTTTGTAGAGGCGAACCAAGGTATAATCCAAGGCGTAAATTAAGGCGCTTACAATTTCCTTTTGGCTCAAGATATTACTTTAAAGTAGAGCCTATTAAATGGCGTATTTTAGAAGAAAAAGATGGTAAAGCAATGCTTTTAAGTGAGCATATATTGGATAGTAGAGCATACAAATACAAAGGAACAAACGATGACCCTATAAGCAGCAACTATAAAAATAGTGATATAAGGACTTGGTTAAATGAGAAGTTTCTCGAAGAAGCATTTACTGAGGAACAAAAAGCACGCATTTTGGAGACCGAAGTAGATAATAGCGCGCGAAGCACTGGTCGCGAACAAAATAAATTTGCTTGTGACAATACATTCGATAAGGTTTTTTTACCAAGCTATATGGAAATGCTTAATAAAAGCTATGGGTTTAACGAGAACCCTCTAGAGCCAGATGCAAATAGAGTAAAAAAAGCAACAGATTTTGCCATAGCTAGTGGAGTCAGAGAGGATAATGGAGCCAATTATTTTGGCGATGGTGAAGACTGGTGTTTGCGCTCTCCAGATAGCGAAGATAGCATTAGATCTGTCGGTGATGATGGTAATATGGGTTTTTCTAGTGGAGTAATAGTTAGGTATGATTTTGCTATTGTCCCAGCATTATGGATTAGTTTAGATAACTCTATAATATAATTGCTAGTTGAAATGTATGTTTTATGTAACGTTAAATATAATGCTTAAGCTAAACACATATGGATGTCGAGCATAAAATGAAATATGTTCGTTATAGTTTAGATAACTTTGGAACAAGCTGATTAATAGAGCTATAGATTTAGCAAAATGTTAAAAATAAGGCTGGGAGGCTTTTGTACAAATGAATGAAAAAAGATATTTAAGGGTTAATAGCGAGGGGGAACCTTGTGTGGATGGGGAATATATATTTTTTGGAGAATATCCCCAAAGTGCTAAGTCGGAAGATGTGGAGATTTTAGAAAAGATAGACAAGGTGCAGAACTATTACTTAGGAAGTGATGGTAAACGTTATGCATTGCTAAACGTAAATTCTTCCGAAGATGTAGATGAAGGTGATTGCGGTTGTTCAAATGATGAGTCGATTATTAAAGGGAGTGAATGTTATTTTAAGGTGGAACCTTTGAAATGGAGAATACTTAGTATTACTGATGGCAAAGCATTAATACTGAGTGAACGCATAATAGATAACATATCATATGCCTATGTTGGTGGTAATAATAACTATAAGAAAAGTAATGTAAGAGTTTGGCTAAACAAAACCTTTTATAAAATTGCATTTAACTCATCTGAAAAAAAGCTAATTAAGTCAACGGTAGTTGATAACAGCTCACACAGTACTGGTTACGAACATAATAAATATGCTTGCGCAAATACAACTGATAAGATATTTCTTCTTAGTTACAGAGAGATTGTGGATTATGACCATGTTTTTAAGGATTATAAGTCAAGAAGAAAACTTGTAACAGATTATGCAATAGCGAGGGACGTTTGGGTTTCAGAGACATATAAAGGAAATGGCTCTTGGTGGCTACGCTCACCTGACCAAAACATGGAAGGGTATGTCGATCTAGTTTCCTCGGGTGGATATATTTATGGTTGGTTTGCTTTTGAAGAAAGTGGCATTGCG
>Ga0255345_1001802_pt1 | contig 29409 bp, 27 predicted proteins | sample wastewater_treat_6_FD_192415 | JGI IMG/M metagenome (GOLD analysis project Ga0255345, IMG submission 192415) | Wastewater microbial communities from Lulu Island WWTP, Vancouver, Canada - plant20 | ecosystem: Engineered > WWTP > Wastewater > Unclassified | place: Canada: Vancouver, British...
CGTATCTGTCACCCTCAACGGCAACGGCGCACAGAAGAATGACGAGGACCACCGTCCCAGGTACGCCATACTTGTAAATGACGAGCCCGTAAAGATAGAGTGTCTTGACGAGAGGGAAAAGGTCATAAAGGTTCTGGAGTCCGATACTCCCACCAACGCCACCATAAAGGTGATACATCTTTCCGAGGCAAACAACGGTCCCGTGGGAGTAAGCACCATAACCGTGGGCTCGGACTCAGTACTTCCCATTGCACCCACAAGCAAAAAGCCCCTGCACATCGAGTTCGTAGGCGACTCAATAACCTGTGCATACGGCGTAGAGGGCAAGGACCAGTATGAGGACTTCAAGACCACCACCGAGAACTTCCTCAAGTCCTACGCATATCTGACCGCGCAGAAGCTGGACGCAGACTACAGCACAGCCTGCTACAGCGGCTACGGAGTTGTCTCCTCCTACTCCTCCGACGGAGTAAGGCGCACCGACGGAATAATGAGCGAGCATTATGACAACGCCGCCGCCAAGTCCCCCTACAATATCCCCTGGGACCACAGCACAACTCCCGTTGACATTACGGTAGTGAACCTGGGCACCAACGACAACACCTATTGCAGCAAGGACTACGAGACCCGCGGTCCCGAGTTCACCGAGGCTTATGTAGAGCTCCTGGGCAAAATACACAAGGCTCACCCCGACGCAGCTATACTCTGCACCGTAGGCACCATGGGCTGCGCAGAGATGTACCCCTTTATCGAGGAGGCAGTCAAGCAGTTCAGGGAGTCCTCGGGCATGGGCGACAGGATAAGCTGCTATCTCTCTGCACAGCAGGACATGAACAATGACGGTCTGGGCTCAGACTGGCACCCTTCATACATCACCCATCAGAAGGCAGCAGCAGTCCTCTCCGACAAAATATGTACCATGCTCGGACTTGAGTCCGACCAGGTAGGCATAGATGTGGCAGCCGACGCAAAGTATGAGGTATCGCTGAACAAGGACGCAGGCGCAGACGCCGCCACCTACTTCTCCGACTTTGACAAGTCCTTCTGGGTAAATGTAGTCACAGGCGGCAAGGAGCAGAGCGACGTTCAGTCTGTGGTATCCCCCATCGGACTGAAAAAGGGCGGCACCTACAAGCTGACCTTCAAAGCAACGGCTCCCGAGGGAAGCAAGCTCCCCGTACAGATAAGAAGCAAGGACGGAAAGACTCTCTACTGCGATGAGACCTTCACCTCCAAGGGCGAAAAGACTCCGTTTGAAGCCGAATTCACCGTTGATTCCGACGATCCGTCAGCAGAGTTCGCCATAATGTTCGGCGCAAAGGACTACTCATCCGTAACTCTTTATGAGCTCCACCTGGTAAAGACTGCCTGAGTGCCCTTGACTTTTTTCCCGTATTGGATTATAATATATTGTAAACTTATCTTCAGCACAGCTGAGGAAGGAGGTCAATATGGAGGATAAAGGCAGGATAATAGGCTTGCTCATAGCCTTTGCAGTATGCATACTCATCATGATCGCCACCAAGTCCTGTATCGACAGCGCAACGGAAGCAAGGCGTGAGGCGAAGATCAATGCTACACAGCCCACAAATGACGTTCATCTCATTACAGAGCCTTATACTCCTCCCGCAGACGGTGAGGATCCCCAGCTCATTGAAGGAGAGACTGTAACCACGGAAAGGGAGTATGAAGTAGTCACCAACATTCTGGGCAACGTAGTTGAGACTATCCCCATCACCAGTCCCGAGGAGGCAAATATGCCTACCACCACACTGTCCATACTGGATGAGTACAAGAAGAACTCTAAAAAGGAAGAGATACCTTCTGAGACACAGCCGACGACCACACATGAGTACGTCGAGCCCAAAACAGACATTACTATCATCGTTAATTAACGGAGGAAAAAAACATGGTTATCATCGAAATGGAAAACGGCAAGAAGATAAAGATCGAGCTTTACCCCGAAATAGCTCCCATCTCATGCGAGAACTTCGAGAAGCTGGTAAAGCAGGGCTTCTATGACGGACTCACATTCCACAGAGTTATCCCGGGCTTTATGATCCAGGGCGGCTGCCCCAACGGCACAGGCACAGGCGGTCCCGGCTGGACAATAAAGGGCGAGTTTTCATCAAACGGCGTAAAGAACGACCTGAAGCACACCAGAGGAGTTCTCTCCATGGCTCGTTCAATGATGCCCGATTCAGCAGGCTCACAGTTCTTCATCATGCACGACGACGCTCCCCACCTTGACGGCAACTATGCTGCATTCGGCAAGGTAGTAGAGGGCATGGAGGTAGTTGACGAGATCGCAGAGTGCGAAACAGACTACAGCGACAAGCCCACAACACCTCAGGTAATGAAGAAAGTCACTATCGAATAATAGTTATAAAAGCACAAAAACAAGCCCGGAAGCATTTTTCACGCTTCCGGGCTTTTATCATACTGTCCCTAACTGTTTGGCAGCTCACTTGAGGTACGGAGCAAGTCCGCTTATATTCTGCTTTCTTACCTCTCCTGCTACAAGACCTGCCACGATATTGGCACCCTTCTCGCAGAAGTGAGTACCGTCGGTAGAGCCTGCAACAGCACCCATAAGGTGGTAGCTCTTGGCTGTGTCATAGCCAACGGAGTTATAGTGGTTCACCATAAGGGTATTCAGGTCGATACAGGGAATGCTGTACTTCTTGGCAAGGTCGAAGCAAGCCTGATTATAATTGGTATAGCTGTTTACGAACTTGTCGCCTGAGTAAGCCTTCATACCGAGCGTAGTAGTCACCAGTATGGGAGTAGCTCCCTTAGCCTTTGTGGCGTTGATGAACTGAGTCATGTACCACTCGTATGAACCGCTTGAGGGATTATTGACATTTCCGCAGGTAGGAGCATATCTGTCCGCATTTGCAGCGCCTGCATCATTGATAGCGAACTGTATCATAACGAAGTCGCCCTCTTTGAGGTTATTGGCAATGGCATCAAATCTGCCCTCATCGTAGAACTTCTTGGAGCTTCTTCCTGCGATGGAGTGATTTACAACAGTGAGGTCACTGTTGAAGTAATCCTGTAAGTAGTAGCCCCAGCCCTGCTGAGGAGCTTTATCTGCACGGTAGGACTGCACAGTGGAGTCGCCTGCGATATAGAGCGCATGGCTTCCGCTGACTGTCTGCTGTTCCTGTGAAGGGTCATAGTAATCGGCAAAGGGCTCATCGGTGATAAAGAGCTCGATGTAGTCCAGATTTGGACCGCCCTCTGACATAGCTGACTGCATGAGGATAGTGTTCCTGCCCGCACTGAGAGGAAGGACAATACCGAACTCCTTCCAGTCGGTCCAGTCACCGCTTCCGGGGAATGACTGCATCCAGCAGCGATCAACATTGCCGTTTACAAAGAGCTTCATCTTTCTGTCGCTGGTGGAGCCGTTTGCGAAGCGGATATGTGTCATATAGTTTCCTGCCGCAGGAACGTCCACAGTGAATGTGATATTGCTGTCTGTGGAATTATCCAGGTTCACATAGCCCTCAGCCTGGGTATAGCCGCTGTTTGTGGTCTCGGTAATACCGTTCACCCACTGCTGGTCAACAGCGAAATACCTGAGCATCAAAGTGGTGGTAGTGGTAGTTGTCTCCGGTGCGGCAGTAGTTGTGGTCACGGGTATCTCATACTCCTTTGGAGGCAGAGTCTCCAGATTGAGGAGGCATCTCTGAATGAACAGAGCGTCGTTGGAGGTAAGCCCCACGATGTTCTTGTCCACGTCGCCGTTGAGGGAGCCCTGATGAGTGAGGTGCTTGGAGTCATAGCCGCTCAGACCATACTTATCGGGATTTGCAATTGACTGCATGATGAGTATAGCGTCAGCCAGCTCTACCTTACCGTCGCAGTTTGCATCACCGGGGAACACCTTCACCACAGGCTCGGCAGGCGGAGCCGTAGTGGTCGTGGTAGTGATGACAGGCTGTGTTGTAGTTGTAGTGGTAGTTGTGGGAACAGTAATGACAATATCGTCCACCTCGATCATCTGCCACTTCTGACAGTTATGACCGTTTACCTCCCACTGCTGGATATTGGCGCCGTTATTGGTAGCAGCGCTTCCCACCTCAACAGCCGCCGCATCGCGTGAAGCTCTTGTGAGGAAGGTAACAGTTCCGTCGCCGTTGTCCCTTATCCTGAAGAACTGGTCGCTGTAGCCGTTTTTCTCGGCAACAACGATATTGCCGCCGTTTTCCTTGCTTCCGTTCTCCACATAGAGGTACAGGTCGGCATTCTGGGGCTTGATATAGAAGTAATCACCTGTAGCCTGAACGAATTTCCATGTATTATGCGGTTGAGAGCTGCCTGCACCCCACTGCTGAACATTTGCACCGCTTGCAGTGCTTCCGTCGGCGACTTCCATATAGAGACCGCTGTTGACGTTTTTGAACATATAGGTCACAGACTCATCGGGGTGGATGAAAGCACTTCCCAGTGCCAGCTCCTCCTGCATCATCTCAGCTATCTTCTGAGCGCCCTTCTTGCTCTGGTGGAGGTCATCTGCCGAACCGTCAGCCTTTGTAGCGTAGTAGGAAAGCATACCGTCATAGCCGACGGAGAGACCGAAATCCTGCCATTTTGTAAACAGGTCGATGACTCTGACGCTCTGCTCAGAGCCGATCTTGTCAAGGGCACCGCCGAACCAGCGTCCGGGCAGCTTAGGATTACGGGTAAGATCGCCGCGTCTGCCCTGCTGCTTCACGAGGACAACGTCCATACCCTTGGCCTTGGCTTTTTTGACCATATCGGTGACAGTGTTGTAGTACTCCGTCTCGTTGGAGTAATTGGTATCGTTGATACCGATAGAGATAACGTAAACGTCTCCCGACTTGCCGTAATACTCAATGGGAGCGAACTGACCGGCGTCCACGAAGCCCTTTGCGTACTGACCGCTTGCAGCCAGATTGCGGACATCATACTTTCCGCCGTCGAAGAACTGACCCCAGCCGTGCTGAGCAGTATCGGCAGTATTATAGTAGTTTGCAACGGTAGAATCGCCGCATATCCATACAGTAGGCGGCATTTCACCTGTGTCATTGAGCTTTTTTATCTCCACCGCGGAGATAGACTGCTCTCTGCCGCTCATACCCTCAACGGCCTGGATATTGAGCTGACCGTCGGTAACGGGTATCTTGATGGTCTCGGAAGCCCCCCTGCCCGTCAGATTTATCATCTGGAGCATACCTTCCATTTTGATAGTAGTTCTTGGCGCATTGCCGATAGTTACCTTTACCTGATACAGACCCTTTGGCAGGTCGACGTTAAAGGTGTTGGACGCACTTCCGTCGTTGAATTTGACGGCATCAGCCAGAACGCCGCTTCCGCCGGCACTGACATTGGCAACATTATTTGTCTGAGCGAAGCCGTATCCCCTTCCTGAATTATAGCCGTCTGCAGCTGATACAGCGGTGAATCCGTTAGCAGCTCCGCTTCCGCCGAAGTCGAAGTTCCAGTCAGACTGAGCCGCACTCGCCGATACGGGACGTATCTGCTCTGCCGCGCCCAGACCTGTTACAGCCGAAAGCGAGAGAGCGAGGGAGGTCAGTCCGCCAAGCAGTTTCCTGATCTTCATAAAACTCCTCCAATTCCGTACAAAATATGTACAATTTGTGTATTTTAATTATAACACGCCGCCAACATTAAGTCAATATGTCTAATATGCAGTTTTGAAGCATATTTATGAACTTTTCCTGCATTTTCCACACTGTCTGCCGCCAACAATACTGTCATTTCGCCGCTCTTGGCAGATTATTCTGCACAGTCCTCCAAAAAAGAACCGCCTGCCATAAGGCAAGCGGTAATTAATCAAAGTAAACAAGCAATTGCTATTAAAACTTCGATAGTAAATGTAACATAGTCGACCAGTTTAATAAATGTAAGTTCCTTTGTAAACAGATCCCTAAGGAACCAAAAAGGAGTACAAATAATGCCAAGTAATTCTTCCGCAATATGCGCGAACATAATAACAATAATATTATCCGAAAAGAATGACAGTCCTTCACCTTCATCTGCATACTTCGTAGAAAAGGCACCTATTATTGCAATAATCAGATAAACAATTACTGTTATGAGAAGTGTTTTAGGATTCACAACACCTTTTATGGAGCAGCCTATAACTGTTATAAGTGCGTAAAAAACTATTTCATGCAGTTTACCAATAAACGACATAGATCAGCCAACCTCCTATTTTCCCTTTTTCTTTGCAAAATCTTTACGCAAAGTACCTATAAGTTTATCAGTTCTGGCATCTCTGCCGTCAGGATTTCTTATTGAACCGGCTGGCAATCCATGTTTCTTTTCAAAGGCGCCAACAGTACAATCACTGCGGGTTTTTCTTGTTTTTGCCACCATTATCCCTCCTCTATTCTTTTTTTGAATTGTCGGGCAAGCCTTTTCTTATCACCATTCCCATTACCACTACAATAATATCATCTATAGGACTGGGAAAAGGATCCGGTGCAACAAAATAAAGCACCACAAGAACCAAAACAACAAATTTCGTATTATTATTCATAAGCGCCCTCCTTCCAAACACTTATATGTGTTTTTCTTTTATTATTATAACACATATATTAGTCAAAGTCAACACATAATTGTGCTATATGCTATAATAAACATAACACATATCAGGGAGTTGATAAAATGAACTACAGGAGGGTGCGTGACCTGCGCGAGGACGCGGATATGACACAGAAGCAGGCAGCGGAGAAGCTGTTTCTCCACCTGACGCAGTACAGGCGCTATGAGTGCGGCGAAAGCGAGATACCGCTCCACATCGCCATAAATATAGCTAAGCTCTACAGCGTATCCCTTGACTACATCGCAGGACTCACTGATAAAAAGACAGGCTTAACGGGAACTACGCTCTCTGAGGAGGAAGCAGTGCTGATAGACGGCTTCCGCAGACTTAACAGCACGTCACGCGGCAGGATACTGGAGCGTGTGGAAATGCTGCAAAACGCTGACAAGAAGAACGGTGACTTATAATATGTACTTTCAGCGACTGAGAGACCTTCGCGAAGACAAGGACATGAACCAGTCCCAGGTGGCGGAGCTTCTGCACACCAGCCAGACCGTATACTCACGGTACGAAAGAGGCAGCAGGACTATTCCCGTGGAGCATCTGATGATACTCGCAGATTTTTACGGCGTCTCCGTGGACTATATCCTGGGACGCACCAACGTCAGGGAGCTGAACAAACGCCGCAGTCCCTGAACCATATACAGGCATTTTCCATTCAAAAAAAGGGGGGGTTTAATGGAAAACAAGCATTCACACGCAGGCCATCGCGGCAGACTGCGCAAGCGATTTCTGACCTCTGGCCATGAGGGACTCTACGAGCACGAGCTTCTGGAGCTCCTTCTTTTTTATGCCCGTCCAGTAGTGAATACTAACGACATAGCCCACAGTCTTCTTGATGAATTCGGCACACTGGGCAAGACGGTGTCCGCCGACGAAGAAAGCCTCAGCAAGGTAAGCGGCGTGGGACGAAGCGGAGCCCTTTTCCTGAAGCTCATGCACGATCTCGGCATAAGCAATATGCGCATTTCCCACAGCAATGAGACCCTTTCCAAGCGCGCTCAGCTTTGCGGCTGTCTTACGGAGCAGTTCGGCAGCTCAGAGGCAAGGGTCTGCAATCTGCTCTGTCTCAGTTCACGTTCCGAGCTTCTCTCCACATTGACCCTGCCTGCGGAGAAGCTTCTCGGCGGCGGAATGACGCCCCGTGAGCTGGCAGCAGCCATACTGAAAAGCGGAGCAGCATCGGTCTGTCTCGGCATAAACCACGGCGCGGACCTTCCCCTGCCCCGTCCCGAGGACTTAGCTCTTGCCCGCATGGTCGGCGAGCTCCTGTCCGCCATCGGCACAGGCTTCACGGACTGTATCATCTGCGGCGGCGGAAGCAGCTTCTCAATGCGCGGAAGCGGCGCCTTCGCCTTCTGAGCCATGGCAGACAAGAAGAAGCTGCGCAGGGAGCAGCTCATAGAAAAATACGAAACAGAAGGCTTTGAAGCACTTACCGAGCAGGAGCGCCTTGAGCTTCTGCTGTCCTACAGCTGCCGCGGAGATGTCGGGCAGTTAGCATCTGACCTGCTGACAGACTACGGCAGCGTCAATGCCCTTACCCGTGCAGACTCCACACTGCTCATGAAGGATCCCCGCATAAACGAGCAGACCGCAGTACTGCTGCGGCTTATACCCAGTGTTAGCCGTGCCCTTTACATGGAGCGCTTTGCTGTGCGCACCCTCAACAGTGCAGAAGCCGCCATGACCTTCTTTGCCAGTCATTTTATCGGAGCTGTGGGCGAGCAGCTGATAATGACCTCGGTGAACAAGCGGTTCCGCGCAGTCAGCACGAAGGTACTTGCCTACGGAACGGCATCGCGGGCAATGGCTACATACAGGGACATAGCGGATTTCGCCATAAAAAGCGACTGCGGCATATTCTTCATCGCCCATAATCATCCGCAGGGCAGTGCGCAGCCCTCTGACAGCGATATACTCTTCACCCGCAACGCAGCACGGGCACTGTCAAAACTCGGTGCCGTACTTGCGGATCACATCATAGTAGGCGACGAGGAGGCGATTTCGCTCCGCGAGAGCGGGCTTGTCCCCGAGCTGAATGTGTCTCCCCTCAGCGGCTACCGTACAAGCCCCCCTTCTGTGGGATAAAACAAGTTTCACATACACAACCAATAGATACAGCAAAAAAGCCATAGCACTTCCGGAATACGGAAACACTATGGCTTTGTTTTATGTCACCGCTCAGCCGCGGTCGGTATGAGAAGTCTTAGTCCTGGTGAGAGTGAACTCCGTATGTGAGGTCACCTTTTTACCTGGATCGTTCTTATCGGGAGCAGTAATATCCATGGTCAGTCTGACGTCGCTGAACCCTTCCAGCATCTCAGAGAGCCTGTACATGGACTCCCGGAGGATATTGAGCTGATTATCCCTGTATATCCTGCCTACAGCCGACTGCGTATCCGTTTCAAGAAGCGCATACAAAAGACTGAGCACCTGCTCGCAGGATTTAGGCGGCTGCGGAGCTCCCTCCTGCAAGACAAAATCAAGGTCGGCGGAGCCGTCCTCGGCGACTATACCGGCAAGCTCATGATTTGAAGCATACCTGCCGAAAATATCTATAAATACGGGATTAGTGAAACGTATCCTTATCCTGTTCTCCTGCTCAGCCATAAACGTCACTCCTTATGCAAGGGCAGCCTTGAGAGCCTCGACTCTGTCAGTCTTCTCCCAGGCAACGCCCAGCTCCTCACGGCCCATGTGACCGTATGCAGCCAGCTGTCTGTACTGGGGCTTTCTCAGGTCGAGCATCTCGATGATAGCAGTAGGACGGAGGTCAAATACCTTGCCAACAGCCTCAGAGAGCTTCTCCTCGTCCACCTTGCCTGTACCGAATGTATCAACAAGGATAGAGATAGGCTTGGCAACGCCGATAGCGTAAGAGAGCTGGACCTCGCACTTGTCAGCGAGACCTGCTGCAACGATGTTCTTAGCGATATATCTTGCAGCATAAGCAGCACTTCTGTCCACCTTCGTCGGGTCCTTGCCGCTGAAAGCTCCGCCACCGTGACGTGAGTAACCGCCGTATGTATCAACGATGATCTTACGGCCTGTAAGACCGCTGTCGCCCTGAGGACCGCCCACAACGAAACGTCCTGTGGGGTTGATGAAGAACTTTGTGTTCTCGTCCATGAGCTCGGCAGGGATAACAGCCTTGATAACGAACTCCTCGATGTCCTTGCGGAGCTGCTCCAGGGAAACATCAGCGGAATGCTGAGAAGAAACAACAACAGCGTCTACTCTTACTGGCTTGCCGTTATCGTACTCGATAGTGACCTGTGACTTTCCGTCGGGACGGAGATAACGGAGAGTGCCGTCCTTGCGCACCTCTGTAAGCTTGAGAGCAAGCTTGTGAGCCAGAGAGATAGGAAGGGGCATGAGCTCGGGAGTCTCATTGCAGGCATAGCCGAACATGATACCCTGGTCGCCGGCGCCGTTGGAAAGTCCGTCAGACTCGCTGTTTTCCTCTCTGTACTCGAAAGCCTCGTTAACGCCCATAGCGATGTCGGGAGACTGCTCATCAATGGAAGTGAGCACAGAGCAGGTGTGACCGTCGAAACCGTACTTGGCTCTGTCATAGCCGATGTCGATTATTACCTGACGAGCGATCTTTGGAATGTCTATATCAGCCGAAGTAGTGATCTCGCCCATACACATTACCATACCTGTGGTAACGCAGGTCTCGCAGGCGACTCTGCCCAGCTTGTCCTGCTCGAGGATAGCGTCCAGGACTGCATCTGAGATCTGGTCGCAGATCTTATCGGGATGTCCTTCTGTAACGGACTCGGATGTGAAAAAGCATTTACTCATTAAAAAAACCTCCTGAGAAATAAAAAGGGCTCCTCATTCCGAGAAGCCTTGATAACGATAAGTTCCTCATCTTTCGGATAAAACCGCAGGAATTAGCACCTTCGACTCATGGTCGGGTTGCCGGGCTTCACAGGTCCTGTTACCTCCGCCGCTCTTGATAAGGTCATGAATGTATTATACACCCTGCTTCGACATTTGTCAATAGGGATTGCACTAATGCAACAAGATTTTTAGTACAAAACAAATGAGCCTCCTTTTCAGGAAGCTCATCTGCCATGATATAGGGATTATTGGGGATTTAATAATTTAATGTTGGGGTAAACATTAAACTACCATGAAAATCAGCTTTGGGATCTTCTCCCTCAGCAATTATATTATAGCATAGGATTATGTATTTTTTGTGAAAAAACGAAACGAGCAGCACACAATATTTTAAACACTTATTTCACGCTTTTGTGCAATACTCACAATAAACCATAGGTTTGTCCACCTGTTTTATACCGACTGTAATTTCGTCTCTACGAATTATCGCCTGTTATCACACTTCGTGCCATTACATAACTCTTTACAAGTTCACAGGAACGGAAACAGTTCCGTCAGAACCCTGACGGAGTTCACACCCTCGGGAACTTCCCTGCCGCCGCGGTTGAGCCAGACAGCTTTTATGCCTGCCAGCTCCGCGCCTTTAACATCGCTGCTTAGCGAGTCGCCGACGTGAATAACTTCATGGGGAGCTAAACCCGTTTTATTCAGCGCATAAAGGAAAAGCTCCTTTCGCGGCTTATATGAACGTGCGTCCTCGCTTGTGAATATCCCCCGAGGCTTTACACCGATGTGATCGAGTGCCGACATAACATCACATCTGTCGATATTTGATACTATACAGACAGGAACGGGACATTTCTCAAAGAAAGGCAAGGTATCAGCGAACACAGGCGGCTTCTGCCAGTGACTGAACATAAGCTCGCTGAGCTTTCCTGCATCTGCTGTTGAACAGAAATGCTTTATCGTATCCTCAAGGGAAGTATATTCCAGTTCACGCTGAGTGCGGAAATCCTCACCGTAAGAGCTGCTGAACAGGCTTTGAAATCTTTCCCACCAGTACGCACCAATATCCGAAATGTCATCTGCCTTACCCGTATCGAATATTTCCTCGGATATCCTCTTTACGATCTCTCCGTCCTCATGAGCAAGAGTGCCGTAAAAATCGGTAAAAACCGCTTTAATCATTTTTCTCTCACATCGCTTATCTTGAACCAGAATGTAGAGCCTTTTCCCAGTGTACTGCGTACACCGTAGTCATAGTTGTGCATTTTCAGCACAGCCTTGACGATAGAAAGTCCCAGACCCGTGCCGACCACCTCTCTCTTATGGTTCTCGGAGCGGTAGTACTTATCGAAGATAAGCTTTATCTTATCTTCCTCGATACCGTCGCCCGTGTCCTCGACCTCGACGAGAACGCCATCAGGCTGATTTATCTGGCGAACAAAGACCTGCTTATCCTTGCCCGTGTAGTTTATAGCGTTATTGATAAGGTTATAGATGACCTGTTCTATCTTCACCACATCGCAGTAAACTGTTCTCTCCTCATCGGGAGTGAAATGTATCTGATAGCCGTTTTTCTCGGAAAGGCCCTTGAAGCGGTCCATTATCTCGCTCAGCTTTGCACTGATGTCGAATTCCGTAGGATTGAGCTTCTGCTTGCCGCTCTCCAGCTTGGAGAGGTCCAGCATATCATTTACGAGCAGAGCAAGACGGTCGGTCTCGCTGATGATTATTTCGAGGTGCTCATTACGCTTCACGGGATTATCACCCGAAAGGTCGCGTATCATTTCCGCATAGGCTTTCAGCATTGTCAGCGGAGTCCTCAGGTCGTGGGACACATTTGCGATAAGGTCTCTCTGCATGGTATCCACCTTAGAGAGCTCATTTTCCGCATAGATAAGAGCGTCTGCCAGCTGTTTCGCCTCAAGGTATCCCCTTCCGTCGAACTTTGTCTTGAAGTCGCCCTTAGCCAGCTGTTCCGCCGACTTGGTTATCCTGTCGATAGGCATAGCGATACGCCTTGCCAGGTAAAGGGACAGTATAAACGAGAAGAGAATGAGAATGAGTGTGATTATCATGAGCTGATGCTTGATGATGTCCACCGTAGCCCCCACAGGAACGAGGACCGAATTAATGAGCAGATAGCCGTCGGTCTCTCCGTCCGACTCCAGCCTGCACCCATAAATGAGCATATCATAGCCGCTTCGGGGATTTCTGTCCTTGAACTTCACCACACCATTTTCGGAAGTGTCTATCATCTGACACAGGGCAATATTCTCATTTCCCCTGTCGTGGATGATACAGTCGCCGATGACGTGCTTTTTCTTGACAGGACGGCAGTATTTATCAAGCACCAATACGCATATATCGTTATTGAGAGCGGTCTCATTGACAGTATCATAGAATTCCGCCTTACTGTCATTGGCATAGGATTCAGCGATAACGTCCATACTTTTCGCCGCCGAGCGTATCCTCATGCTCTCATACAGCTTTTCGAGGGAAAAGATCTGGAATATCCACAGCAGAGCGAAAACGATGATAGTGAACAGCATGAAGTATATACACACCGTAGCTCTCAGCGGTACCCTGCTGGGAAGATGCCTGAAAGGCTTAATTCGCTTCAAACTTATACCCCATTCCTCTAAGCGTAACGATGAACTTGCGGTATTCTCCGAGGCTGTTTCTGAGCATTTTAATATGCGTGTCAACAGTTCTGTCATCGCCGAAGAAGTCATAGCCCCATACCTCTTCAAGGAGCTTGTCCCTTGAGAGGGCGATATTTTTATTCTTAACAAGATAGAAGAGCAGGTCATACTCCTTGGGAGTCATGGAAGCCTTCTCACCGTTGACATATACTTCACGTCCGGCGATGTCCACCTCAAGTCCCTCGAAGGAGAATTTTTCCTGAACAGCGGGAGCAGCAGGAGCTGCATTGCGCTTCATTACCACCTTTGCTCTTGCCATGAGCTCCTTTGGAGAAAAGGGCTTGACCACATAATCATCAACGCCTATCTCGAAGCCGAAGAGCTTATCGTACTCCTCGCCTCTTGCAGAGAGCATGATAACGGGGATATTCTTTGTCTTATGTATCTCCTTGCAGGCGGAATAACCGTCAAGCCTGGGCATCATGATGTCCATGATGATAAGGTCGTAATCATTTTCATGACAGAGGTTGACAGCCTCCATGCCGTTTTCGGCTTCTGTTACCTCATAACCCTCGAATTCAGCGTATTCACGAACGACCTTTCTTATGTTTATTTCGTCATCAACGACCAGGATGTGTGCCATAATATTTACCTCCGTTTGTTTGGGCATTATAAACATACAATAAAAAGAGCAGTCTGTCACCCTTACTCCGTTTATATTATAGCATTATATCAGGCAAAAGTGTATATTACGTGAAATTTTCTTGTAATTTTCCGTCAATTTTATCAAATTTGTTAGCTGTCCTGAATTTTCGATTGACATTTTAGGCTATTTTTGCTATAATATATTTGAATATTTGTGTATGAAGGGAGGCGGTTTCTATGAAAAAGAAGTCCGGTTTGAAAAGGCACTTCAATCCGCTTGCAGCAGCACTTATCATAGTAGCCGCAAGCTCGCTTGTCATAGGATACTGCATCACGAGACCGCAGTACGCAACGGAAACGCTTATCATATATTTATGCACCATTGTATGCGCCACGCTGATACTCGCCCTCTCTACCTATATATATAAGAGCAAAAGAACGTCCATAGACGAGAAGGACATCACCAAGATAATCGAGGACCTGAACACCGAGATGATAATCTGGTCGGACAACTTCTCCTATGTGTTCATAAACAAGAAGCTCCGCGACCTGCTGGGCATAACCGCAGACCGCTCCGACAAGAAGGAGGCAGTCTGGACGGCATTCGGCATAAACTCTCCCGACGCATCGGCACTGATGAAGATAGCGGGCAGCAACTCCTATGAGTCCAGCTTCCGCAATCCCAAGGGCACACTGGTCTCCATAGCCTGGAGCACCTCCCCCGTCAAGAAGTACCGCAAGCAGTCGGTGTACCTGAGCACAGGCTTCAACCTCACAGAGCTGAAGAAGATGAGGGTGAACCTTGCCAGCGCCAACGACTTCTTCCACTCCTCAATGGAGCTTGCCGAGATCGGACTCATCATGAGCACCGACAGGAAGATATTCCGCGCCTCACCGGAGCTCATGCGAATGCTGGGGCTCAGAACAGGCACTATCAACATCAACGAGTTCCGCTCGCTGGTGCACCCCAATGACAGGATACAGTTTGACGGAGCAGTCCGCAGCGAGGATCTTTCCGAGATAAAGAACATCGAGGTAAGGCTCCGCAGCGCCGACGGCTCATACCGCTGGTACTCCTACCGCTTCAAGTCCATCGCAGGCACAGGCAATACCCTGCCCCTGTTCGGAGGAGCGGTCATCGACGTTACACAGGAGCACGAGAAGGACGTTCTCATTGAGCGTCTGGCTTACATTGACGAAGTCACCGACATCGCCAACCGCAACAAGCTGGTGGGCACAGGTCAGGAGATATACGACTCATGCAAGGTGCTGGGCTACTCCTTCTGGATGATAGTCCTGGACATCGACCGCTTCCACATCATCAACGACACCATAGGCTACAGCAACGGAAACTATGTGCTGAAAAACTTTGCACATATACTCTATAAATTCGTAACCCCCGGCGGACTTGCAGCAAGAATAAGCGGCGATAACTTCGCCCTTCTGCTGAGAGACTACGGCGACGACGAAATGCCCACGAGAACAGTAAAGTCCATACAGGAGGAGTTCTCCAAGCTTGCAGTTGAAGAGCTTGCCAGCATCAGTCTCACCTGCTCTGCGGGCTACTCCAAAATGCCCGAGGACGGCAATTCCTTCCTTGACGTAATGGAGCACGCAGAGTTCGCGCTGAAATCCAGCGACGGCACAGGCAGCATATGCGGCTATGAGCCCAGTATGCACGACTCCATCATCGGCAACACCGAGCTTGAGAAGTCCCTGGCACTTGCCATCGACAACAACGAGCTCCAGCTGTTCTACCAGCCCAAGATAGACCTGGCAACAGGCAGACTTATGGGCGTTGAAGCACTTATCCGCTGGATAAAGCCCGACGGCACCATAGTAAAGCCGGATGCCTTCGTGCCTATCGCCGAGAGCTCGCACCTCATCGGACGCATCAGCGAATTCGTACTCAACGAGGGCTGCCGCCAGAACAAGCTCTGGCAGAAAATGGGCTATCCCAGCATAGTTATGTCAATAAACTTCGCCTCCTCCGACTTCTATCAGACAGACCTGAAGGAAAAGGTATTTGAGGCACTGGCAAGATCGGGACTGGATCCTCAGTGGCTCGAGGTAGAGCTCACCGAGACCCTCGCTCTCAGTGACATAGACTTTGCAGTGGACCAGATGAACAAGCTCCGCGACCTTGGCGTAAAGCTGGCGATGGACGACTTCGGAACGGGATACTCCTCACTGAGCTATCTCCAGATACTCCCCATCACCCTGCTGAAGCTGGACCGCTCATTCATCACCGACATTGAGCACGACAACATCGCCTATGAGATAGTTTCTGCGGTAATACGCATAGCCAAGTCCAAGAAGATAGAGACTATCGCAGAGGGTATAGAGAACAACGTCCAGGAGTCCATACTCCGAATGGCAGGCTGTGACTATGCACAGGGCTATCTCTACGGAAAGCCCATGCCGCCTGAGAAGATACAGGAGTACTTCGATATGGACGAAAAGAAGGCTCTCTCCCCCAAAAAAAGATAAGTTCAGTGTGAACTTCACAACATAAAGCAAACGGAGGTCATAAACATGAAAAGAAGAATAGGAATCCTCACAAGCGGCGGCGACTGCCCGGGACTCAACGCGACCATAAGAGGCGTGGCAAAGGCTTGCTACGAGCGTTTCGGCGAGGACAATGTAGAGATAGTAGGTATTTCCAACGGCTACTACGGACTTATCAACAATCTCTGCAAGGATATGTCCCCCTCCTCCTTCTCGGGTATCCTGACCCAGGGCGGAACTATCTTCGGCACCAAGCGCCAGCCATTCAAGATGATGCAGGTCATCGGCGAGGACAACATCGACAAGGTCAAGAACATGAAGGAGACCTACAAGAAGCAGAAGCTGGACTGCCTGCTGACCCTCGGCGGAAACGGCACCCACAAGACCTCCAAGCTGCTGTCTGATGAGGGACTCAACGTCATAGGGCTCCCCAAGACCATCGACAACGACATTTACGGTACGGACGTTACCTTCGGCTTCCACACCGCAGTGGACATAGCGACCGATGTCCTTGACCGACTCCACACCACAGCCGCAAGCCACTCGCGAGTTCTTCTCTGCGAGATAATGGGCAACAAGGCTGGCTGGCTGACCCTCAACGCAGGAATAGCAGGCGGAGCTGATGTTATCATCATTCCCGAGATCCCCTATGACATCGACAAGATCTGCGACGCAGTAATGGCAAGAAGTGCCAGCGGCAAGACCTTCTCAATAGTTGCCGTAGCAGAGGGAGCTTTCGACATCAACGAGGCGAAGATGAAGAAGAAGGAGCGTGCAAAGAAGCGCGCCGAGGCAGGAATACTCACCGCCACAAGCCGCATTGCCGCCCAGATACAGTCCAACACAGGACTTGAAGCAAGAGTCTGCGTACCCGGACATATGCTGAGAGGCGGAGCCCCAAGTGCTTACGACCGTGTGCTCTCCACCCAGTTCGGAGTTCATGCCGCATATCTCATTGCCAAGGAGCGCTACGGCAGAACAGTAGCTAAGATCGGCAACAAGATAACCTCAAACAAGCTTGAGGACATAGCAGGAAAGACCAAATTCGTTGACACCGAGAACCACCTGGTTATCGCAGCCCGCGATATCGGAGTATCCTTCGGCGACTGATACACCGCCCCGAGGTAGAACGCCTCGGGGCGTTATTATTTAACACATAGTTCATAGTGATTAGTGTATAGTGCTTAGTAATCAGCGCCGCCATCGTAAGCGGCTCCAGACGAACAATGCCCTCATTCCCCGCAAAAAGGGTAAAAAAGCAGACACGCACCGTATACCCAAAGTAATATATACATTTCATAATACGATCATAAAAAAATGATATGTCACTGGCAAAACGCCGGTTTATCGCCCCTCAGCTCAAATTGTGAACTTGTTAAATTATAAAATTTTTATCATTTTAAAAAAAGCTATTCCCAAAACCTCCCAAATGTGCTATAATAACTATATATCTGTTCAGGAGGTATTATTAATGTCAGAAATGGAACTTTATGACCTTTGGTGCAAGAACGCCAAGGAGGATCCCGACCTTAAAGCTGAGCTCGAAGAGATCAGGGGCGACAGCGAAGCTATAAACGATAGATTCTACCGCGATCTTGAATTCGGTACAGGCGGACTGAGAGGCGTTATCGGCGCAGGAACCAACCGCATGAACATATACACCGTAAGACGCGCAACACAGGGCTTTGCAGACTACCTCAACCAGGAGTATGACACCCCCAGCGTAGCGATCTCCTACGACAGCCGCATCAAGAGCGACGTTTTCTCAAAGGCTGCCGCAGAGGTACTTGCAGCAAACGGAATAAAGGTACATATATATACAGAGCTGATGCCTACCCCCTGCCTTTCATGGGCAGTACGCGCACTTAAGTGCCAGGGCGGAATCATGGTAACAGCCAGCCACAACCCCGCAAAGTACAACGGATACAAGGTATACGGCGAGGACGGCTGCCAGATCACACTCAGGGGCGCAGAGATAATCCTTGACAAGATCAATTCACTTGACGTATTCACAGGCGTAAAGACTTCCGACTTCAACGAAGAGTTAGCCAAGGGCAACATCAAATACATCGGCGAGGACATCATCGAGGACTTCTACAAGCGCGTTCTTGCAGAGGGCATCAATACAGACCTCTGTCCCACAAGCGGACTCAAGGTGGTATACACTCCCCTCAACGGCACAGGAAACAAGCCTGTCCGCGAGATACTGAAGCGCATCGGCATCACCGACGTTACAGTAGTAAAGGAACAGGAGAACCCCGACGGCAATTTCACCACCTGCCCATACCCGAACCCCGAGATCTGCGAGGCACTCCAGGTTGGACTGAGCTACTGCGACAAGGTAAAGCCCGATCTTCTTCTTGCAACAGACCCCGACTGTGACCGTGTAGGTATCGCAGTTCCCGACGGAAAGGGCGGATACGCACTGTTCTCAGGCAACGAGGTAGGCGCGATGCTTCTGGAATATATCTGCGAGCAGCGCATAAATAAGGGCACAATGCCAAAGAACCCCATTGCCGTAAAGACCATTGTAACAACAGACATCGTAAACCTCATCGGCAAGGAGTATGGTGTAGAGATAATCGACGTTCTCACAGGCTTCAAGTTCATAGGCGAGCAGATCGGCTTCCTTGAGGCAAAGGGCGAGGAGAACCGCTATATATTCGGCTTTGAGGAGAGCTACGGCTACCTCTCCGGCGACTATGTAAGAGACAAGGACGCCGTTGACGCATCAATGCTCATCTGCGAAATGGCAGCTTACTACCGCACACAGGGCATCACCCTCATGCAGGCAAGAGAGAATATGTACAAGAAGTACGGAATGTTCCTCCAGACCCTCTACAGCTTCCAGTTTGAGGGCGAGAGCGGCATGAAGCACATGGAGGAGATCATGACAGGTCTCCGCGAGAACCACCCCACTGCTATCGGCGGACTGAAGGTTGAGCGCTTCGAGGACTACAAGGCAAGTACCTCCAAGAACATCGCAACAGGCGAGGTCAAGGAGCTGACACTCCCCAAGTCCAACGTACTTGCATTCTATCTTGAGGGCGGCTGCAAGGCAATAGTTCGTCCCTCTGGTACAGAGCCCAAGATAAAGACATATATAACAGCCAAGGCGCCCACAAGAGCAGAAGCCGAGGTCATCGAGCAGCAGATCTATGCCGACTTCACACAGAGCATGAAGTGATCTTCAATTCAATACAGAAAAATTAGGGGGATGGACGAAAGTCTGTCCCCTTTTATTGTTAAAAATAAATTCAAACATCTATGAAGGAGGAAGTATGAGCGATATGCAGGAAACAACAATGGTGATGATAAAGGCAATAATTCAGATCATCAAGGACAGCAAGAACAAGGACGAAGCACTGAAGAAGATCGAAGCACTGCTGAAGTAAGAGTCCCCTGCTCAATGCGAGAAAGGAGAAGTCAATGGAACTCCGCGAGATAAAGTCACTTATAGACCGTTCACTGTTCGCCTCCCTGGGCTACACCGACTCAGAGGGAAGGCAGAATATCCGCCGGGTGTTCTGCGTCTGGCACAAGGGGCTGGGACAGCACCTTATATCCACCAACACAAGCTCCTCCCACGTACGGGAGCTGCTGAAAAACGGCACAGCCTGCCTTTACTTCTCCGACGATGAGACCTTTGAAGGAGTCTGCCTTTACGGAAAAGCCGAGGTGAGCCGTGAAAGAGCCCACAAGGAGCTTCTCTGGAACGAAGGCGACGAAAAGTACTACCCCAATGGCATAGACGATGAGGACTACTGCGTCATAGTCTTTACAGCTGAAAGCGGCAGGTACTACCGTTTCGACGGCAAAGCCGACATCACCGCCGAGGAGCTGTCAGCCTACGATAAGGACGCAGAGTTCGAGAACGGCTACTCAAAGACCCACGGCTGACAGCCTAAAGTTAAATCATAAAAATATATTCAAGTCCCCTTGACACACACGGGACAGTGTGATATAATTAATTACTGTAATGTATATTCGGCACTACTGTCTAAAGGAAATGATGGGCTGCACGATCTACAAATTATTGTAAAGAGGTGAAAATCGTGAAAGAGGGAATCCATCCTGAGTTCAAGAAGACCACAATTACCTGCCACTGCGGTAACGTGATCGAGACTATGTCTACAAAGGAAAACATCAAGGTTGAAATCTGCTCAAAGTGCCATCCTTTCTATACTGGTAAGCAGAAGCTTGTTGATACAGGCGGACGTGTTGACAGATTCAAGAAGCGTTTCAATATGGACAAATAAGTCACAAGGCCCCGTCAATGACGGGGCTTTTCGTACATAGGTAAGTATTTATGAACTATCTGACAATTTCCGAAAATGCCAAGGCTTCGTTCATTGAGAAGCGCTCGGAGTTCATCGGCTATATCGCCCCCGTAAAGACAAACGACGAGGCAGTAGCCTTCATAAACTCCATAAAGGCGGAGCACCGCAAGGCGAGGCACAACGTCTACGCCTACATACTCCGCGAGGACAATATTTCCCGATATTCCGATGACGGCGAGCCTCAGGGCACTGCGGGAGTCCCCGTGCTTGACGTGCTGAAAAAGCGAGGGCTCACCGATGTATGCGTGGTAGTCACCCGCTACTTCGGCGGCATACTCCTGGGGGGCGGCGGACTGGTGAGAGCCTATTCCCACGCAGCTTCGCTTGCCTGCGACGCAGCCCACATCATGGATATGTGTCTCTGTCACCGTCTGAAAATATCCGCAGACTACGGTATGTACGGCAAGATCTCCTATCTCCTGCCCAATTTTGACACCATCACGGTGAACTCCGATTTCGGCAGCGATGTCACACTGGAGATACTTGTCCTCTCCGAGAAGCTCGGCGCCCTGAAAAAGGAGCTTACGGAAGCCACCAACGGCACCGCTTCCATAGAGGACTGCGGAGAGCTATACAAGGATTTTTCCTCGGTGAAAAAAATTTCCGAAGAAAAATAAAGGGTTTTTTGTCCCGTTTTAGTATAAGTATATAGAGGCAGTTTTAAGGCTGTCCGTGTGTACAGTGGAGAATTTCGCTGTACACGGTTTTTCACTGCATTTTTGCCAATAAACAGTCAGGGAGGAGAGATAGTATGACAGTCCGCGAACAGATAGAGATCAGCGAAGCAGGCATTCTCAGCAAGTACGCCTGTTCCAGCGTTGACGAGGAAGGCACAAAGCGTGACCGATATGAGGAAAAGTGCCCCTACCGCACGGAATTCCAGCGTGACCGCGACCGCATACTCCACTGCAACTCCTTCCGCCGACTGAAGCGTAAGACCCAGGTATTCCTTTCCCCCGTGGGCGACCACTACAGGACCCGCCTCACCCATACTCTCGAAGTAGCGCAGATAGCGAGGACTATTTCCCGCGGAATGCGCCTCAACGAGGATCTCACCGAGGCGATAGCCTTAGGTCACGATCTGGGGCACTCCCCCTTCGGTCACTGCGGAGAAAAGACCCTCAATGACATCTGCCCCCACGGCTTCAAGCATTACGAGCAGAGTCTCCGCGTAGTTGAGGTAGTGGAAAAAAAGGGCAAGGGACTCAATCTCACCCATGCAGTCCGCAACGGCATACTCTGCCACACCAACATGACAGCGGATACCAAGGAGGGCAATATAGTCCGACTTGCCGACACTATCGCCTACATAAACCACGACATCGAGGACTCTATACGCGCAGGCATACTCAGCAATGACGACCTGCTGAGAGACTGCGTAAGGACACTGGGCAGAACCAAGACACAGCGCATCACCACCCTCATCGCCTCTGTCATAGAGCACGGAGCTGTTGATATAGACTTCGCTCCCAATATACGCAAGGCACACGATGACCTGAAGCGTTTCATGTTTGAGAGAGTCTACACCAATCCTGCCGCAAAGCAGGAGGAGGGCAAGGCTGAGCAGCTGGTGAGAAAGCTTTACGCCTACTTCATCGAACACAGCGACAAGCTCCCCGATGAGTACCGCAATATAATGAAAAATTCCGATGCAGACAGAGCGGTCTGCGACTATATCTCGGGCATGAGCGACGAATACGCAGTCGATCTGTACACCGAGCTGTTCGTCCCGAAATTCTGGAAGTGAGGGAACTATGCCCCGTAACGATGAATTTCTCTACAACCTGCGAAATGCCAACCCCATAGAAACGGTCATGGGCGGCTATGTGAACCTCATAAGGCGAGGGCGGAACTACGTCTGCTCCTGCCCCTTCCACTCGGAAAAGACCCCCTCCTGCACCATATTCACCGACACCCAGAGCTTCTACTGCTTCGGCTGCGGCGCAGGCGGTGACGTTATCACCTTCACCATGAAGATCGAGAACCTGGACTTTTCCGAGGCCGTAAAGCTCCTGGCACAAAGGTCGGGCATGGAAGTCCCGGAATATGGACAGAAGGACAGCGGCTACGCAAAGCGCAAGACCCGTATCTACGAGATGAATCGCCTTGCCGCCAACTTCTTCTACACCAACCTGTTCAAGGGTCCCGACAAGACGGGATTGCAGTATTTCGCAAGCCGAAAGCTGACTCCCCAGACCATAAAGAAGTACGGTCTCGGCTATGCCTCGGACTCCTGGAATGCACTCACCGATCATCTCCGCTCCAAGGGCTACACCGATGATGAGATCGTGGACGCATGGCTGGCAGGCAGCAAGAATGGCAGGATATTTGATATGTTCCGCAAGAGGGTCATGTTCCCTATCATCGACCTTCGCGGCAATATAATAGGCTTCGGCGGACGAGTCCTTGACGACTCCCAGCCAAAGTACCTGAACACGGGAAAAACTCCCGTATTCGACAAAGGCTCCAACCTTTTCTCCATGAACTTTGCCAAGAATTCAAACGCCAAGCGTCTGATACTCTGTGAGGGCTACATGGACGTCATCGCCGTAAACCAGGCAGGCTTCGACAACGTGGTAGCCACCCTGGGAACCGCTATAACTCCCGATCAGGCGCGGCTAATAAGCCATTACGCCGAGGAGGTAATAGTAGCCTACGACAGCGACGGCGCAGGACAAAAGGCGACCCAGAAAGCCATAAACCACTTCGCCGACGTAGGACTGCGCACAAAGATAATCCACATGGAGGGCGCCAAGGACCCCGACGAGTTCATAAAGAAGTTCGGCAGAGACCGCTTCCGTATGCTCCTTGACGGCTCCAACGACGCAAATGACTTCATGCTGGACAAGTGTGAGGAGGGTCTCGACCTCACCACAGACATAGGCAGAGTAGAGCTGCTGAAGCGCACCTCAAAGGTGCTTGCAGGCATAGAATCGCCTCTGGAGCGAGAGGTCTACATCTCCCGGACGTCCAAGAAGTGCGACATACCCGTACAGGTGCTGAAGACCCACATCGACGCCATGCTGAAAAAGAACAGCAGCAGCGCCAAAAAGAACGAATGGCGCAATATCAAGGCAAAGACCTCATACATACGCGACGATATAAACCCCGACGCCGTCAGCAACAAGAAGCAGGCACGCGCCGAGGAGACTATAATAAGCTATCTGCTCATGCGTCCCCAGGAATACGAGGACGTTGAGAAGCTTGCTCCCGCAGAGTGCTTCGTGACCGCCTTCAACAAGAAGGTATACAGAGCACTTCTGGAGCGAATGAAGAATTCCGACAGATTTTCCATTTCCCTTCTCTCGGACGAATTTTCCACGGAGGAAATGGGAAGAATAAGCGGAATAGCAGCAAAAAAGCGCGAAGTTGCCGTAACTCTGGACGTTGTGGCAGACTGCGCAAAGGTGCTGAAAAACAACAGACCCGCGGCTGACGGAGAGCTTAGCAACGACGAGCTGCTTGAGCTGTTCCGTTCCAAAAACAAATAGGAGGATATAAGATTATGGAAAAGAAGAACACCATCGAAGCCCTGATGGAACAGGGCAAGACCAACGGCAAGCTCACCACAAAGGAGATAACCGATGCACTGGAGGAGCTTGATTTTGACGTTGATCAGATCAATACCTTCTATGACAACTGTGAAAATCTCAACATCGAGATCGTCGAGGACATGAACCTTGACGCTGACCTGAAGATCGGTCTCGACTCAAATATGACAGACGACCTTGAAATGGCGCTGTCCACCGAGGGTATCGCTATCGACGACCCTGTAAAGATCTACCTCAAGGAGATCGGACGAGTTCCCCTTCTCACCACCGAGGAGGAGATCGAGCTGGCACAGAGAATGGCAAAGGGCGATCCCTACGCAAAGAAGCGCCTTTCCGAGGCTAACCTCCGACTGGTAGTATCCATCGCCAAGAAGTATGTTGGCAGAGGAATGCAGTTCCTCGACCTTATCCAGGAGGGAAATCTGGGACTTATCAAGGCTGTTGAAAAGTTCGACTACACCAAGGGCTTCAAGTTCTCCACATATGCAACATGGTGGATACGTCAGGCTATCACCCGTGCTATCGCCGACCAGGCAAGAACTATCCGTATCCCCGTACACATGGTAGAGACCATCACCAAGGTAAAGAAGGTGTCCAGCCAGCTTCTCCACGAGAACGGCCATGATCCCAGCCCCGAGGAGATCGCGGACAAGCTCAATATGCCTGTGGACAAGGTACGCGAGATCATGCGTGTAGCACAGGATCCAGTATCCCTTGAGACTCCTATCGGCGAGGAGGAGGACAGCCATCTCGGTGACTTCATTCCCGACGATGATGCTCCCGCACCTGCTGAGGCAGCTTCACACACACTTCTCAAGGAGCAGCTCAACGAAGTGCTCTCCACTCTCACAGACCGTGAGGCAAAGGTGCTCAAGCTCCGTTTCGGTCTTGAGGACGGCAAATCCCGCACACTTGAGGAGGTAGGTCAGCGCTTTGACGTTACCCGTGAGCGTATCCGCCAGATCGAAGCAAAGGCACTGAGAAAGCTCCGTCACCCCAGCAGAAGCAAGAAGGTCAAGGACTTCCTCGACTGATAACACAACACTCATAAAGCCGCCATTAAAGGCGGCTTTTTTATTGACATTCGGGCACTTATGTAGTATAATTAAATTGTATAAACAAGTACGTTATCACGGTCACCTGCTGACCGTTCAAAAAGCAGGTACACAAGGGGAAATACGCTGCGGCAGAGTGCTGCGGCACCCAAGGTATAAGGAGCGAGCATGAGTATATTCGATTTTAGCAAAACTCCTCCCGCGCTGAGCCATGACTGGCAGGTATTCCAGCAGTTTGTAGGCAATATAGGTGCGTTTACCTACATCGCAAAGGAAAAGGCAGCCTATCTCGACGCCGCCGCCTGTCATATGCTCGGATGCCCGAGTGAAAAGATCAACGAATTCGAGTTCTTCAACCTTCTTGAGAGGATCTCGAAAAGCCCTGTTGAGGGACAGAAGCATATATACAAATTCACCGACGGAAGCACCTCACGCTACATCAAGATGAACATCTATGAGAGCAGCGACGAGTGGCTGGGCTTCGTACAGGACTTCACACGCCAGATAACCGACATCAACGAGCGTCAGTCCTTCGTGGAGTACGATCCAATCACAAGGCTTCCCTCCTACCCCTCCTTCTCACAGAAGATAAAGAAGATACTTCCCGAGATACAGCACGCCTGCCTTGCAACTATCTACATCAACGGCATAGACAAGCTGGGCTCTTATCTCACTGTCGACAACACCAACAGCTGTATCACATCTGTGGCGGAGGCGCTGAAGAGCTTCGCCAGCGATACACTGATAATCGGCTCAAAGTCCAACTATGAGATATGCGTGTTCTTCTGCGACTGCGACAAGATGAGCATTTACAACATTCTCAACAGCATGGACGAGGCTGTACAGAACTGCATACTCACCGATGATTTCGGCGAGATAATAGATATTTCCGACAAGAGCCGCATAAGCCTGTCAATAGGCTGTGCTTCCTTCCCGGAGGAGGCTTCCGACTTCAATATGCTAGTGAACTATTCCGAGTTCGCACTCTTTGAAGCAAGAACAGACAAGCGCTCTGTCATCAACTGGTTCTCCGAGGAGAATTACGTCCGCGAGAAGGACTCCTACCGCAATGCACAGACCTTCTCACGCATAGTGCAGGAAAACCTGCTCACCTATTACCTCCAGCCCATCGTGGAGACCCAGACAGGTGAGATAGTTGCCTACGAGGCTCTCATGAGAACTATAGGCGATATAAAAATGGCTCCCAAGCAGATACTCAAGATCGGCGAGGCTCAGAACGACCTCTACGCTATCGAGAAGCTCACCTTCTTCAACACCATGAAGCTCCTCAGCGACAATCAGCAGATCTTCGAGAACAGGAAGCTGTTCATAAACTGCCTGCCCAATCACCTTCTCACCGACGAGGATTTCAACGAGCTCTACCTTACCTACGGCGAGCTTCTTGAAAAGACCGTCATCGAGATCGTGGAGGAGTCTGCTTCCTCAGCAAAGGGCATAGAGACGCTGAAAAAGCGCTGCGGCTTCGCAAGGGCTATGCTGGCTATCGACGACTACGGCACGGGCTATTCCAACAGCTCAAATCTGCTGCACTACTCCCCCGATTATATCAAGATAGACCGCTCACTCATCAGCGATATACACAACGATCTGAAAAAGCAGCAGCTGGTCACATCTGTAATTGAGTTCTGCCACGATAATCAGCTGAAATCCCTGGCTGAGGGCGTTGAGACCCTCCAGGAGCTGAAGACCGTTATCCGTCTCGGCGTTGACCTGGTGCAAGGCTACTACACTTCAAAGCCCAAGCCCCTCTTCCTCAACAGCATTTCCGCTGACATCAAGGACGAGATAATCAGGACCAACCTTGAGACCCGTCCCGAGGGCGTAAAGAAGATATACGCCGCTCAGAACGATACAGAGCTGGATCTCGTAAAGCTGGCACTTGAGAAATATACCGATATACACGTTTATCAGAGCAAGCTCACTATCGTCGGCGATCCCGACAAGCCCGTGAAGATGAATATCTCTGTCATGGACAATCACAGCTGTGAGCTGACGCTGAAAAACTGCAATATAACCAGCGGCAACAGCAAGCCAACTATCTCAGTGGGCGAGTACGCAAGACTGGTGCTCACCGTGGTAAAGGCAAACAAGTTGGGCTACTCGGGAATTTACGTCCCCATGGGCTCACAGTTCGAGCTAAACGGCAAGGGCAGCCTCACCATTGACTGCTACGCCTCCGAAGGTATCGGCATAGGCAATGACTATGACCACGGCTACGGCGACATCACTGTGGACTTCAGCGGCACTCTGGAGATAATCTCCAACAGCGTCGAGTCAATGTGTATCGGCGGCGGCTATAACGATGACGATTCGGAGATAAACCTCCGCTCGGGCAAGATAAAGATATATATGTACTCCCACAACGGTCTCGCTGTCGGAAGCTTCAACGGCGACGCCAATATCGACATCGGCGAGGACTGCTCTATGGATATAACCATTTCGGGCAACCGCGTAACGGGTATCGGAAGCTGCAAGGGCATTTCAACCATCAGCTCCGGTGCTGATATAGTTATGACCTGCACAGGCGCTCAGGCTGTGGGAATAGGCGTTCTTGAGGACGGCGAGGGCAGTATCTACATCAAGCAGGGCAAGATAGAGATGAAGATGCGTTCCGCAAAACACTCCGCTATCGGCGCAATGAAGGGCAGCGTTAACACCAAGATAAGAGACGCTGTTATCTCCATCGACTCCGAGGGCGATGACGTCACAGGTATCGGCGACTCCGCGGGAACAGGAAATGTCACCATCATCGACTCTCAGGTTTCACTGGTGGTCAATGCGGGCAATCCCAAGGATATCGGCACGGAAAACGGCGATGTCCAGATTCAGAACTCCAACGTAAGCTCGCTGGTAAACAACAAGCGTACAACCTACGCAAGCAACTAAAAGCTATTTCTCCCCGCCTTTACCGGCGGGGAAACATATGATATGAAAGGTAAGAATAAATATGAAACTTGGTATGGTAGGTCTGCCCAACGTGGGCAAAAGCACTCTTTTCAACGCTCTCACCAATGCTGGTGCGGAGTCAGCAAACTATCCCTTCTGCACTATCGAGAAGAATGTGGGTATAGTTTCGGTTCCCGACGAGAGACTGGACAAGCTGGCTGAAATGTATGAGCCCGATAAGTTCACCCCCGCGACCCTGGAATTCGTTGACATCGCAGGTCTGGTAAAGGGAGCTTCCAAGGGCGAAGGTCTGGGAAATAAGTTCCTTGCGGATATTCGTGAGGTGGACGCCATCGTTCACGTTGTAAGATGCTTCGAGGACCCCAATATCATCCACGTTGACGGAAGCATCAATCCCCTCCGCGACATCGAGACCATCAATCTGGAGCTTATCTTCTCCGATATTGAAATGGTGGACAGACGTATCGACCGCGCAAAGAAGGCTGCCAAGGGCGATAAGAAGTACCTTGCGGAGATAGACTTCCTTGAGAGACTCAAGTCCCACCTGGAAAACGGCAAGTCCGCAAGAGGCTTTGACTTCACAGACGAGGAGAGAGAGCTTATAAAGTCAACTCCCCTGCTTTCCGCTAAGCCTGTTATATATGCAGCTAACCTCAGCGAGGAGGACTTCACCAACAATATCGACACCAACGAGAACTACAAGGCTGTCTGCAAGCTGGCAGAGGAGGAGCACTCCGCTGTTCTGCCCATCTGTGCGCAGATAGAGGCTGAGATCTCGGACATGGGCGACGAGGACAAGGCTATGTTCCTCAGCGAGCTGGGTCTGGAGGTCTCGGGTCTCAACCGTATCATCAAGGAGGGCTATGCGCTCCTGGGTCTTATCTCATACCTCACAGCAGGCAAGCAGGAGGTCCGCGCATGGACTATCACCAAGGGCACAAAGGCTCCTCAGGCAGCAGGTAAGATACATACCGACTTCGAGAAGGGCTTTATCCGTGCAGAGGTAATCTCCTACGATGACCTTATAGCCTGCGGAAGCATGGCTGCCGCCAAGGAGAAGGGTCTCGTGCGCCTTGAGGGCAAGGAGTACGTTATGCAGGACGGAGATATAGTTCTCTTCCGTTTCAATGTGTAATTAATGCAGTAAAACCGCAACAGGAGCTTCCTGTAAAAGAATAAAAAACGCAGGTTGAAAAAAAGAACACCTCGGAGTAGAATGTAAATACTGACGAAGCGAAAGTTAGTAAAACAAACTACAGAAAGGTGTTCTAATATGAATTA
>Ga0255345_1001810_pt1 | contig 29319 bp, 29 predicted proteins | sample wastewater_treat_6_FD_192415 | JGI IMG/M metagenome (GOLD analysis project Ga0255345, IMG submission 192415) | Wastewater microbial communities from Lulu Island WWTP, Vancouver, Canada - plant20 | ecosystem: Engineered > WWTP > Wastewater > Unclassified | place: Canada: Vancouver, British...
AAAGGTGCTTGCCAATTGCTGCCAACGACAAAGCAGCCTGCACAAATTGCACAGACTGCTTTTGGTTACTACATAGATTATTTTTGTTTTTTGCGCTGTCTACTTGACAGGGGGCGGGTCAAAGCTGCCTCAGGGCTTGTTTTATATCTTCAGGGTAATTATGAGCCTTCCATCTTTCAGCTCTGCGGACAGGCTGCCTCCCGTTTTCTCTGCAAGAGCCCTTGCTATGGAGAGACCCAGACCTGTGGAGCTTCGTGCGGTCTCCACGGTGTAGAAGCGGTCGAAGAGCTGTGCTGCCTGCACCGGGGTCATATCCGCAGCAGTATTGGCGAAGGTGATGACACCGTCGGCAGTGAGCCTTATCTCAAGGTCGCCGCTGCTGTACTTGGCGGCGTTGGTTAGCAGATTGGAAAACACTCTGGAGAGCTCCGACTTGTTGGCTGTACGCATGACCTTTTCCTCGGTAAGGTCTATATCGGGACTTATCCCGCTCTCGGTAAGAACGGGATAATAGCTGCTTATACACTCCGCAAGGAGCTGATTTACGTATATCTCCTCCGTATCCTCGGGCTCGTCCTTTGATATGATGACGGAGTAGCTGAAAAGCTCCTCTGTTAGCTGCTGCATAGCGTCTGTTCGCTGTGAGATCACCGAGAAATATCGGCGGAGCTTCTGCGGATCATCGGTCTTTTCCGCAAGGTCAAGGTAGCCCCGTATGGCTGTGAGAGGTGTCCGCAGGTCATGGGAGATATTTGTCACTGCATTTTTCAGTTCCCTGTTGCCGCGGATACAGGACAGCTTCTCTCTGCGGAGCAAAGACAGCTGAGAGTCAATGCTCTCCGCAAGACTGCGTATATCCTTGTCACCTGAGGAAACATAAATGGTGTTGTTTGTGTCGCTTTTCAGTCTGTCAGCAAACTGCGAGGATATTTCCCGTGCCGACTTTTTCAGCAGATATATCTTGACGCAGAGCAGTATTATCACAACTGCGGCGCATAACAGACAGTAAACCATTTTTTCCTCCTGTGTGGTTATTTAAGGTCGGCTTTGCGGAAGTTTACCACTCCCGCTGTTATGAAAAATACGGTGAGTATCAGTGAATATACTATGTGAATGGCGGCGCATTTGTCAGGCACTGCAAGTACAGTCATCTGGCTCAGGGGAATGATGTCATTCATCACCTGTATCCACTTTGAATCGCCGAATTCCTGAGACATAGCAGCGAACATCAGCAGGGGATACATGAGTATTATGGGAAGAACTCCACCTGCGGCGCTTTTTACGGTCATGGCGAGAAATGTGGTGAGAGCGGATACAGCGACCACCGCAAAGAAGCAAACGGTCATGTTTTTCAGCACATCAGATGCAGCTGCACCCTTTGCACCGATGACTATAAGGTTGGCGGCAGATGATACCGCAAAGAAAAGTATGAGGCACACGCCGAAAAACAGTGTCTCCGCTATCTGATTTGCAAGGTAGATGTGGGAGCGCTTATGTCCCACGGTGAGCTTGTTGCGTATGGTGTTCTGAGTGTAGTCGCGGCTTATGAAGAGACCTCCCACAGCCGACATGAACATCATCATTATCAGTGGTATCTCAAACATACCGAACCAGTCAAGGCTGCCGTTGAGCTTGCCTATGAGGACCTCCAGCAGGGCGAGTACCGCCGACATGATGACGCATATCATCGTATCCTTTCTGCGGAGCATGAGCTTCAGGTTTACTTTCAGGAGCTTATTCATTGCTGCCACCTCCTACAAGTGAGATAAAGAAGCCTTCAAGGTTCTCATCGTGCTCGGAGGCGGAGAGTATCTCGCACTTTTCCTCCCACAGGCTGAATGCCAGCTTTGTGATATTCGGAGAGGCGAAGATGTCAGCCGTTTCCTTGTCGATCATTCTGTAATCGGTGCCCATTCCGTCAAGCACTCTTGCAAGGGCAGCCGTGTCGGTGACCTTCACCCTTACGCACTTGCGGCACTCGTTTTCCAGCTCATCGGCACTCATTTCGCGGACTATCTGCCCGCCGTTGATGAAGCCGTAATGTGTGGCTACCTTTGCCAGCTCGTCAAGGATATGACTGGAGATGAGAATGGTGATGTTGTTCTCGCGGTTGAGCTTGATTATGAGCTCGCGCATTTCGATGATGCCCTGTGGGTCAAGACCGTTAATGGGCTCGTCAAGGACGAGAAAATCGGGCTTTCCGCAGAGCGCCACGGCAATGCCGAGACGCTGGCGCATTCCCAGCGAGAAGTCCCTTGCGCGTTTATTTCCTGTGTTTTTCAGTCCCACAAGTTCAAGGAGCTCATCAATGCCCTTATAGTCGGGCATTCCCATGATGTCATACTGCATTTCCAGGTTTTTCCTTGCGGAGAGATAGGGGAGTATTGACGGGGTCTCTACAACTGCACCCATTCTCCTTCTGGTCTCGGAGATATTTGGATCGCTGTTTTTGACGCCGTAGAGCTCGAAGCTGCCGTCCGTGGGGAACTGTATCCCGCACACCATGCGTATGAGAGTGGTCTTTCCTGCGCCGTTCCTGCCTACAAAGCCGTATATGGAGCCCTTGGGAACGTTCATTGTGAGACCGTTCAGGGCTTTGAAGTCCTTGTATTGCTTGGTGAGCGCATTTGTTCTGAGTACATAGTCCATATAAGAACCTCCTTCTTTCTTTCTGATATGAGTATATCACAGGAAGGTTAAGAAATCGGTTAAGAAAAGAGTTAAGATACGGTTAATTTTTATCGGAAAGCATATAGCCTATACCCCACACTGCGGAGATACAGTCGCTTCCAATTGCTGTTTTCAGCTTGCGGCGGAGATTGTGGACGTGTATTTTCAGGGAGTCCTCGGTGCAGTCGGGGGTATCATCGCTTATGCGGTCGAGTATGGTCAGCTTCGCCACCACCTGTCCCTTATTCTGCATGAGGAGCTTGAGTATGGCGTATTCCGTCCTGGTGAGCCTTATCTCACCGCCCGGGCAGGTCACGGTATGGGAGTCGGTGTCAAGGCTGAGACTGCCGCAGGTGAGCAGTTCCTTCTCCGAAGCGGGAGCGTTTCTGCGCAGCTGCACCACTATTCTTGCAAGGAGCTCCTCGGTATCGAAGGGCTTGGTGATGTAGTCGGCAGCTCCGCCGAGAAGCATATCCACCTTGCCTGCGCGGTCGGACTTGGCACTGAGCACGATAACGGGAATGTCCTTTATCTGCGGGAGGAGCTCCTCACCGCTGAGTCCCGGGAGCATCAGGTCAAGGAGTATCAGGTCGGGGGCGGTCTGCTGCAATATGAGCAGAGCCTCTGTGCCCGAATAAGCCCTTTTTACGGCATATCCCTCGCCTGTCAGCACCTCGCTGAGCATATCATTGATGTGTATATCGTCGTCGATTATCATTATAACTGCCATGTGTCCGCCTCCTGCCGTTTTAACTATTATAACATCAGAAGAATATTTTTGCAAGCCGCAGACTTGATTTGATGCGGCGTCTGTGCTATAATTGTAAAAGACTATTTACAGAAAAGGTGACATGGTTGCATAGATTCAGAAAAGCCCTGCCCTCGGTCATATCCCTTGTACTTGCGGTACTTATGGTGGCGGCGGCAGAGCTTGCACATGAAAAAGAAATGATATTCCCCGAGATAACGGCTATAGCCATAGGTGCACTTGCTGCTCCGCGGCAGGTGTGGAACACATCGCGGCTGAGGCTGCTGCTGACCATATCAGCCTGTGCTGCGGCAGGAGTGGGCATAGTTTATCTGGTGCCTCTGCCTCTTGCGGCGCAGATACCCATAGGATTTGTCATTGCATTTGCACTTATAACTCTTTCGGGTACGGAGTTCCTGCCTGCGGTGTCAGCCTGCGTGCTGCCCGTGCTTCTTGGCACAAGGAGCCCCATATACATACTCTCCGTCGTTGTGATGACCTCCCTGATACTGGGAGTACAGCTGCTTCTTGAGAAGGCAGGCATGAGGGAGAAATACGACTTCCGCCCCGTTGAGCCTGACCGTGAACTGTTCTTGCTCCGCGGAAAGCAGATAGTATGCGCGTCGCTTATATGCCTTATCCCTGCGCTGATCCACGAGATATTCTTCATAGCTCCGCCCCTTATCGTGGGATTTGCGGAGATGAGCAAGCCCGGTTCAAAGCTGAGGGAAAAGGCTCCTGCCACTGTGGGGCTTATCGCCCTTGCTGCGGCAGCAGGCTGTGCTTCACGCTATCTCCTGTGCGTTACAATGGGACTTCCGCTTGCATTGGCGGCAGGGGTGTCCTGCGGAGCCATACTCATTGCGGTAAATGCCGCAAAGCTCTATTTTCCGCCCTGCGGAGCTGCTGCCACGCTGCCCTTCATAATTCCCGGGGCAGCACTGCTGAAGTTCCCCTTCGAGCTGACCGCAGGCTATGTGATACTTACCGCAGCGGTGTTCCTGTTCTTCGGTGAGAGACCGTTTGCTCCCGTAAGGAAAATTGCCGCGATAATACGCAGATAACACTTGACACAGGGGAGAAATAGTGTTATAATATCTCTCGGACCATGTTCCCGACAGTTCGTTTGCGCCATCCTGTCGTTAAACAAAACCAGGGCATCTGTGAGTGCAGGGATACTGCGCTCTTAAAGTGATACAGATGCGTCTGCCCATGGCAGGCGCTTTTTTGTTGATATGTCCAAGAGGTGAAGAAATGTATTATCTGAAAACTTCCGCTGAGTTCGACAGCGCGCATTTCCTTGCAGGCTATAAGGGCAAGTGCGCAAATATCCACGGTCATCGCTGGAAGGTAGAGGTGACTGTGGCTGCGGACGCTCTTATTGAAAGCGGCGAGAAAAGAGGTATGGTCATCGACTTCGGTGACTTAAAGCATGAGGTAAGGGCTCTTGCAGACAGCTTCGACCACGCGCTTATATATGAGACAGGTTCGCTGAAGGAGACCACACTTGCGGCTCTCCGCGATGAGGACTTCCGTCTTATTGAGGTGGCTTACCGCCCCACAGCCGAGAATTTCGCAAAGGATTTCTTCGGCACACTTAGAGAAAAGGGACTTCCCGTCAAGACCGTCACGGTCTATGAGACTCCCGAAAACTGCGCTGTATATGAGGAGGAGATATAATGCTGCCCGTAGTTGAAAAATTTGTCAGCATAAACGGTGAGGGCGCCCACGCAGGTGAGCTTGCGGCATTTGTGCGCTTCCGCGGCTGCAATCTTAACTGCTCATACTGTGACACCAGCTGGGCTAACAGCGGCAATGCTCCTGCGGAGTTTGAGACTCCCGCGGAGATAGCCGACTGGGTAAGTGAAACAGGCGTCCGCAACGTTACCCTGACAGGGGGAGAGCCTTTGCTGCACAAGGAGTGCGCTGAGGTCATCAGCCTTTTCATGGAGAGAGGCTGCCGCGTGGAGATAGAGACCAACGGAAGCATTGCCCTTGACAGACTGGCTGAGGCTGACCGCAGACCCGTTTTCACCATGGACTATAAGCTGCCCTCAAGCGGCATGGAGGAGTTCATGTGCAGGAACAATTTCCGCCTGCTGGGCTGCCATGATACAGTGAAGTTCGTTTCGGGCAGCATGGAGGACCTGGAAAGGGCAGCGGAGATTATAGAGGAGTACAGGCTCACGGAGCGCTGCCATGTTTACATCAGCCCCGTTTTCGGCGAGATAGAGCCTGCTGACATAGTTGAGTTCATGGAGGAGCGGAATATGAACGGAGTAAGGCTCCAGCTCCAGCTCCACAAGTTTATATGGGAGCCAACAAGGAGGGGCGTCTGATGGACAGAGAAAAAATAGAATACCACGTTCTCGGACTTCTCAAAGCCATAGGCGAGGACCCCGACCGCGAGGGACTCAGGGAGACTCCTGCCCGTGTGGCGCGTATGCTTGAGGAGGTACTTGAGGGAACTGCATATACAAATCACCAGATAGCCGAGATGTTCGGCAAGACCTTTGACGCGGAGGGCACCCCCGATATGGACAGCGCTGTGGTCATGAAGGATATAACGGTTTTCAGCTACTGTGAGCACCATCTGGCGCTGATGTACGATATGAGCGTGAATGTGGCGTACATTCCCCACGGCAGAGTGCTGGGGCTCAGCAAGATAGCCCGTATCTGCGATATGGCGGCGAAGCGTTTGCAGCTTCAGGAGCGTCTGGGAAAGGACATCGCAGAGATAATCTCCGAGGCGGCAGGTACTCCCGATGTGGGCGTAATGATAAGGGGCAGCCACAGCTGTATGACTGCCAGAGGTATCCGAAATGCCGGCGCAAAGACGGTGACGGGTACGTTCATGGGTGCATTCAGGGACAGTGCGGAGCTGAAATCCCTGGTGAAGTTTGACTGAGGAGGATATTATGAAAGCATTGGTACTTTTCAGCGGCGGCGTTGACAGCACAACCTGTCTCGCCATCGCTGTTGATAAATACGGAGCGGACGAGGTGCTTGCGCTGTCCCTCTACTACGGACAGAAGCACAGCCGCGAGCTGGAAGCTGCAAGGAAGATAGCTGCCCATTACGGTGTAAAGCACAAGGAGCTTGACTTGGCGCTGATATTCGCTGACAGCGACTGCACCCTTCTCAAAGGCTCCGATGGGGAGATACCCAAGGAGAGCTATGCGGAGCAGCTGGAAAAGACAGACGGCAAGCCAGTCTCCACCTATGTGCCCTTCAGAAACGGACTTTTCCTGGCTTCTGCGGCAAGCATAGCCCTGTCCAACGGCTGCGTGGAGATATACTACGGCGCTCACAGCGATGACGCCGCAGGCAATGCCTATCCCGATTGCAGCAGCGACTTCAATGACGCTATCAACCGCGCCATCTATCTGGGAAGCGGCAAAGAACTGAGGGTAACGGCTCCCTTTATAGGCATGAACAAGGCTCAGGTCATTGCAAAGGGACTGGAGCTGGGAGTTCCCTATGAGCTTACATGGAGCTGCTATGAGGGCGGCGACAAGCCCTGCGGAGTATGCGGCACCTGCCGCGACAGGATAGCCGCATTCAGAGCCAACGGCATGGACGACCCTGCCATGAAAGGAGAATAATATGAGCGGAAGGACCGAAAACGAAAAGGGGAGCATAACTCTCCTCGGCAATAACAACATAAAGTATTCATCTGATTACGACCCGTCGGTGCTGGAGACCTTCCCCAACAAGCACCCCGACAATGATTATTTCGTAAAGTTCAACTGTCCCGAGTTTACAAGTCTGTGTCCTATCACCGGACAGCCCGACTTTGCCACCATTTACATCTCCTATATCCCCAGCGAGAGAATGGTGGAGAGCAAGTCGCTGAAGCTGTATCTGTTCAGTTTCCGCAATCACGGCGACTTCCATGAGGACTGCGTGAACATCATCATGAAGGACCTCATAAAGCTCATGGAGCCCAAGTATATAGAGGTATGGGGAAAGTTCCTGCCCCGCGGCGGCATCTCCATCGACCCCTACTGCAACTACGGCATTCCCGGTACAAAGTGGGAACAGCTTGCCTGGGACAGGCTCGCACACCACGATATGTATCCCGAGAGCGTCAATAACAGGTGATATAAAACGATCCCCTGAGTGAATGAACACTCAGGGGCGTTTCTGTTTTATTCAGTTGTCAGCTGTTTGCATATCAGTCCAGTGTCTTGACCAGGTGGAGGAGATACTCCTGAATGCGGAGGGCGTCTCCACTGGTTATGCCCTTTGTGGACTTGTCAACGTCTGCATTTGCCTTGCCCTGAGGAGTAAGGTGCTTGGGATTTTTGCCCTGAGTACCGTACTGGTCGGGGTTAGCCAGAGACTGCATAATGAGGATAGCGTCTGCAAGCTCAACTGTATCATCACAGTTTGCGTCGCCTGACTTTGTGACAGCAATATCAGTTGTGGTAGTGGTCTTGCCGGGGTCAGGTGTTGTGGTGGTAGTTGTAGTGGTAGTAGGAGGTGTTGTGGTAGTTGTGGTTGTGGTCGGCAGAGGTCCGGGAACATCCCATGCGTTCTCGGCAAAGTTGATGTTCCATGCGAAGGAAGCCTGCCAGTCTACAGCTGAATCGTTTGTGCTCCATGAGCTTACGGAATCGGCGTAGCATTTCTGAGCAGGTACCTTTCCGCGCTCCATTCCCAGACTCTTTACATAGTCATCCTGAATTCCTGAGGCGGGACCGCTGACCATTACTCCTGAGGGAGCCATGGGGAAATCGTGATCCAGCTCATATATCCAGTATCTGTTTGAGGGATTATTTGAGTGGTATGTACCGTAGCCAGTGACATAGGATATGCCAAGACCGTTTCTTCCGAAAATATAGTCCATAGCCTGAGTCATGCCGTTGAGATACTTCATATCTGCGTTTGATGCTTCATAAGCATAAGCCATGATCATGGCGTTATTAGTTATACAAGCATTTGAACCGGCCTCATATCCTGCATGAGTATCATCACCGGGCATACCGATACGCTCCATGACTTCGGCTCCTTTGAATGGTATACCCATTCCGTTTTTAGAGCTGTTTTCAATTTCAAGCAGAGATTCTGCGGCTTGTATGATATTATACTCGATGATTTCCTTGTCCCTTGCAGCTGTCTTATCGCTGAGGTAAAGCGAAAGTGTTCCCAGAGTAGTAGTATCACTGTTATTGAAGGCTGAGTAGGTAACATCATCTAATTGGGACAGCTCTATGTCAAACGCCTTTGTGACTCCAGCTCTGCTGTATTTGTTTTCATAGTTCTTAAGCTCGTCATAGTACTCCTCAGCACCTGTGGTAGCGAAGAGCTCGCAGGCAGCCCAGTATGCTTCGTCCTTGACGCAGCTGTCCTCGTATATGCCTGTGCCCACATATGAGCCTTCGGGAGCAAACTGAGGATCCCCCTGATATACTCCGCCGCTGACATCCCATTTTTCCTTGTATGCCATTACAGCCTTCCAGGAATCCTCTGCGTGTTTGAGGCACTCCTTTGCGAAATCATCGTCTATGCCCTCCCAGAGACGTGCAGCCTGGGCTGCGCAGGCTATCATATTGAATGTAGCTGCATACGTAGGAGGTCTTACGATACGGACAGGCATATATTCTTCGTCATATATGTAGGTTTTCCCTGCAAAACTGTTGGGCCTGTAGTCGCCTGCCTGGTGGTATACGAAGTTTGCGTGATCCTTGCCCCATACTGAGTCCTTGTCAGCATCAACGATCATCTTGAACATCCACTCAAGCTCATATCTTGCTTCTCTGAGGGACTCCTCGGAGGCATCGCCCCTTGACTTGTCCATTTCGTACATATTCTGGAGGAGCCATACAGCGTTAGCGCCTGTGATGACGTTCTTTGTGCTGTCGGAGCCTGTGTACCAGCCGCCTGTTACGTCGATAGAATCCCTCTTATCGCCGTCAAATTCTCTGCCGTAGGCTCTTATCCATTTTGACTGGATATATGCGGTATCGTTCTTGTGCATTGCAGAATGAGCAAGCTTGGACTTATTGTCCTTTGGGTTATATGAGGTAATCTTTGATTCCTCAATATCCTCGTCGGAACGGTTCTGATAGTAGTAGTTCAGGGCGTCTTTGAGGATACCACTGTAAACATCTTCACCTATCTTGAACTCATGGCTGATGTATTTCTTATAGGTCTCGCCTGTGCGGGAATTTGTATATACGTTGTCCTTGTCGTCCACCTCGATGGTGTATGTACCGGGCTCGGAAACAGTTGAGAAATCAAGTATCTGGCAGTAATCGCCTGCTTCTTCGTCATATCCTATGGGAGTACCCTTGCCTGTGTATACGGTCTCGCCGTTTTTCTTGACTGTGAAGCTTACGGGGTCCTTTATCTCCTTGCTTGTGGCGTATGTAGCCTTTTTGTCATTGGCTATGTAATAGCCCATCTGGTTCACTCTTACATCGCTTCTGGGGGTAATGATCCCCATTTCATTTGTGGGATCCCAGAGGCAGGGTGTAGACGCTGCGTCCTTGTATTCCTCGCCGCAGGTCTCGCACTCAAGTGTGAGATTATCGAACTTCAGCACTGTTCCCTCGGGGAAGCAGTCCATAGGCTGGTAAGAGCCTGCACCGCCGTACTGGAATGACCATTCAGCCACCTCGATAGTTTTTGTGGCGGTAAATTCACTGTCGAAGCTGTTCTTGCCTTGAATTATTTTGACGTTGTCCCAGCCCTGATCCCAGTTGCTGGCATTGTTCTGCCAAACTCCTGCAGGGTCAACGTTGAAGTTTGTGCCTGAATCGCTGATGACAGTAGCAAGCTGGCCGTCCGTTGAGGCTTCTACTTCCCAGTGTATCTTGTACTTATGCCCCTTCTCAATATGGAGATTTCTGTGGCGTATACCCAGATCCCATCTTGAGTCGCCGCCTCGCTGATATCCGCCGGGATTGACGATAGTGATGTTAAAGCTGCCGTCCTTGGTGTCGAAGCGCTGCTCTGCGGGGCGAATGGAATATGCTGTCCATGGCAGCACTATCCCGTCGTTGAAGTCATTCTGTCCGAGACAATCAGCATTAGCTGTAAATGGTGCAAATGCGGCAGTGCTTACCGCAGCTATTGAAGCTGCCATTAGTCTCTGAATGATTTTTTGGGTTGACCTGTGTTTCATGATTGTTCCCTCCCTGATATGTTTGCCGGTTTTTCGGCATTTTATTTATCATATCCGCGGCATTAATTGTTGTAAAAAATAACAATCTTTTTAACTTGCATCCGCGAATATATATCTATTATATACTATTATTTCCTGTTAGTCAAGTATAAAAAGCCCGCTCCCGAGTGTTTTTTCGGGAGCGGTTTTTAAAGAGAGGCTTTACACAAGCTTAACTATGTTTCATGTTTCAGCGAAATACTGCCTTTACACAGTTTCTTCCCGCGGACTTTGCTTCGTATACAGCCTTGTCCATTCGGTCAAAGGCAGATGATATGCTGTCATCGGCGGATATGGTCGTAACACCTATACTGCAAGTGATATTCCCTATTTTATCAAAGTTTTCTGCGGCAACTCTCTCCCGGAGCGCCTCAGCGATAGATACAGCTTTATCGGCGTCTGCGTTGTAGAGCACAACTACGAACTCCTCGCCGCCCCAGCGTCCTGCCACAGCCTTCATACCTTTCACAAATCCGTCGATGACCTGAGCGAAGTGTACCAGAGCGGCGTCGCCTGCGGAGTGACCATACAGGTCATTGACCCGCTTGAAGAAGTCAATATCCAGTATCATCATAGCAGCGCTGCCGCCGTCTTTTCTGATACCGTTGATGGTGTTTTCCATTTCGCTCTCGATCTGTCGGTGGTTGTATATGCCCGTCAGGGGATCCTTCAGTGCCAGATCCTCGTAAGTTTTCAGGGTAGTCATCAGCTTTTCGGCGCTCTCGTGAATATCCTGCACCATGAATACGAAACGGAAATCGTCGGGATTAGCGGTCTCGGCGCGTCTGAATATGAGCTTTACCCATATGTATTTGCCCTCAAGGTTCATCATGAGGCAGTCATAGGAGGAGGTGCGTCCCACGGACAGGTTTTTCTTCAGATACTCGGGATCGGTGCGCTCAAGGAAGATGTCCTGATCCTCGGGCCAGATCATATTGACGATCATAAGCCGCCAGTCCGAGTATTTCAGCTGCTGGTTCATGACTTCGTCGGAGATCTCGGTGATGCTGATACTGTTGGTGGTGTCCTTGACCAGATCCACATACATTGAGAAAAGATAGGTATCCTGTATGGTATCCACCTTTTTGGTGGTGAGAGTCTCGTCGACATACTGGCTTCCGTCCAGCTCGTCAAGTATTATGAGGTAGACCTCCTCGCTTTTCATGGGGTAAACGGTCATCTGTACTATATGGGTAACGTTATCAACGCTGATGTTGATCCTCTTGCTGTATTTTCCCACGAATTTGCCAGCGGTGGGGATAAACACGCGATAGCCCTCTATGACGGAGTCAGAGCTGTTGTTCAGGTGGTACCAGAGCTTTTCTATAAGATCATGGTAGCTGCCGTCTTTTTCAAGGAAGGTCTCAAAGACTCCCCGTTTTATGAGAGTTCTGTAGGTGTCATTTCTGCCGTCGGCAATGACTACGGCGTCAACGTTGCTGCCTGCAAAGCGCATTGCCTCCTCGAGAGTGATCTCGCTGATGTTGTCGGTATTCACGTTCAGTCCCCCTAAAAGCTGTATAGTTCAGCTTCTCGCGGCTGTATCATGCCGGAGAAGATTTATTCTTTATATATATGATAACATATAATAACATTTGAAATGATAATATTCTGTTAATTTTCAACAATTGATATAGCTATTTGTAAGAGCTTACAATCAGAGGCAGCTTTACTTGTGTAAAATGCAGAAAACAGCGGCTTTTCAGAAAAAAGAAAAGTTTTTTTAAAAAAGCACTTGACATCTTATTATTTTTGTGATATTATCATAATAGAAATAACAGAGGAGGTGATGCCGGTGGCAACAGAAAAAGAGCTCCTGTCGGCATATAAGCTCAGCGATTATGAGAGACCTTCGGTGACAGCCGATGTGGCGGCGTTCATGATAAGGTCCGAGGAAAAGATCAGCTACCGCCGCAATCCCGAGAACAGGCTCACATTGCTGCTTATAAAGAGGGGCGGTCACCCCTACAAGGATATGTGGGCGCTGCCGGGGGGCTTTCTCAACTCAAATGAGACGATCGAGGAATGTGCTCTCAGGGAGATAAAGGAGGAGACCAATGTCCTTCCCGTATCCATCATGCCTGTGGGAGTTTTCAGCCGCCCCGGCAGAGACCCGAGAGGCTGGATAATCTCACACGCTTATGTTTCCGTCATCGGGGACGAGTCTGTGAAGCAGGTAGCTATGGACGACGCCTCCGACGCACAGTGGTTCGATGTGGACTTTGACAGGGACGAGGGCGGTGAGTACCACCTGACTCTCAGCTGCGGAGATGTGGTGCTGAGGGCTGTCCTCACCGAGGAGAGCTCTGGCTTCGGACGCACCTCATTCGCCATAAAGGACAGCGGTACCCTTGCCTTTGACCACGCAGCCATGATAGCCTCTGCCGTAACAGCTCTCAGGAGAGCGGCGAGAAGCTACGATACCATTTTTGACTTCCTGCCTGAGGCGTTTACTCTCACCGCCTTCCAGAAGGTGCAGGAGACCATACTGAACGTTTCCTTCCTGCCCGCCAATTTCAGACGAATGGTCAGCAGGTATGTGGAGGAGACAGGAGAGATAGTTAGGGGCGAGGGACATCGTCCCGCCAAGCTCTACAGACGCAAAAGCAATGATTAAGGAGGAGATCGTCATGAAAAATATTCTGGTTGTAGTTGATATGCAGAAGGACTTTGTGGACGGAGCCCTGGGCTCTGCTGAGGCCTGCGCAATAGTTCCTGTGGCTGCAAAGAAGATAGCCGCTTTCAAGGGAGAGATATTCGTAACCTTCGACACTCATTTTGAGAATTATATGGACACCGCCGAGGGAAAGAAGCTTCCCGTTCCTCACTGCATAAAGGGCACAGAGGGCTGGGAGCTGGACAAGGATATTGCAGAGGCTCTCAAGGGAAAGAATTTTACTCCCGTTGAGAAAAAGACCTTCGGCTCTGTTGATCTTCCTAAGCTCATAAAAAAGGCAGTTGGCAATGAGGAGTTCACTGTTGAGCTCATCGGTCTCTGCACGGATATATGCGTTGTAAGCAACGCCCTGCTCATAAAGGCAAGCTTCCCCGAGGCTCCCATAGCCGTGGACGCAGCCTGCTGCGCAGGAGTTACACCTCTTAAGCACGATGCAGCCCTTGAGACCATGAGAAGCTGCCAGATAGACGTTATTTAACAGAAAGGATATGATATTATGAAGCTTGAACCCATCGTTGTTTCGCTCCTTGACACTGACCTGTACAAGTTCAACATGGACCAGGTCATCTTCCACAAGCACACAGACCTCTGCGGACAGTATTACTTCAAATGCCGCAATAAGGGCATAGTTTTCACTGATGAGATGGTGCAGGAGATAAACGATCAGATCGACCACCTGTGCACTCTCAGCTTCAAAAAGGAGGAGCTGGACTACCTCCGCTCTATCCGCTTCATCAAGAACGACTATGTTGAGTTCCTCAGGCTCTGGCACCCTATAAGGGACTACGTTACCGCAGGGCTCAATGCTGACGGCGAGCTGGAGATCGTTGTGGACGGTCCGCTGTTCTCGGCTATGCAGTTCGAGATATATCTCCTTGAGATAGTCAACGAGGTGTACTTCCGCATGAAGTACGATTACAACAGGCTGAGAAAGTCTGCCGAGGAGCGACTTGACGCCAAGATAAAGGCTCTGAACGACGGCACATACACATTCAAATTTGCAGAGTTCGGCTGCCGCAGAAGACTGTCCCGTGAGTGGGAGGACGTTGTGGTGAAGCGCCTGTGCACCGAGACCGACAAGTGCGTGGGTACTTCCAATGTGTATCTTGCCATGAAGTACAATGTAACTCCTATCGGCACCTATGCTCACGAGTTCGTGCAGATGTATCAGGGAATAGACTCCATCCCCCTTGCATATACCAACCACTACGCCATGAAGGACTGGTATGACGAGTATGACGGCGATAACGGTACTGCTCTTACGGATACTATCACAACAGACCTGTTCCTGCTGGACTTCAACCGCTCAATGGTCAATAACTACACAGGTGTCCGCCATGACAGCGGAGATCCCTATGAGTGGGGCGAGAAGATGATAGCTCACTATAAGAAGTACGGCGTTGATCCTAAGACAAAGCTGCTGCTGTTCAGCGACAGCCTTGACTTTGACCGCGCACAGAAGCTCTATGATTATTTCTGCGGCAAGACCAAGGTATCCTTCGGTATCGGAACATTCTGCTCCAATGATACTGAGGAGGAGGCTCTCAACATTGTTATCAAGCTCCAGTTTGTAAACGGCAGACCCGTTGCAAAGCTTTCTGACGCTGTGGGCAAGGCAATGTGCCGCGATGAGGAGTACCTTGAGTACCTCAAGCACTCTGTGGACTTCAGACTGAAAAGAGAAGCCGATAAAAAATAAGTATCCCATACGGAGAAGGCAATGAGTGAGCCTTCTCCGTTTTTTTGTTACAAATGTCACTTTGAAAGTTATTCCTGTCATCTTGAAGAATTGTTCCTTTTGCGGTATAATCAGAGCATAGAAACACGGAAGGGGGATCACTATGAGAGTTGATTACTACGGAATGGATAATTGTACCTATGATATGTACTGCGGCAGACCTGCGCTGTTTGCTCCCGAGGGGGCAGATGAGGGTATACTGGCAGGCTACGGTTTCGCAAGGCTTCAGGACGGAAGATATATCCACTTTCTGGACCAGCAGGAATACTTCCACATAATAAACAATGAGGTGAACGGAAGGGTGGTATTCGATCAGGCTACCCACTACATGATAACTCAGTTTTACTGGTCGCAGTACGCACCGCCACCGCCTGTAAACCATACCGACGGCGGCACTGTAATGTGTATCATAAGCCTGGCACTGTTCCTGATAAGTCCATTTTTGATATTTGTCAATCCCGTGCTCTCAATGCTGGGCTGGATAGCTTCACTGGTGCTTATGATAATCGTCAAAGCCACATACCCTAAAAACGTATTCGGCACGGTCCTTCTGATACTCCACATCGTTGCTTTTGTCATAGGCTTCATAGCTCTGCTGCTAATCATGGCAGCCTGCTATGATCTGATGAACCAGTGCAGCCATTTTTGATGAGAGGAGAAAGAATATGAATATACATATCTGTACCGACCATGGTCTCATACCACCCTATGCTATAATGCTAATGCTGTCTTTTGCAGCAGGACTGTCGATTCAGTTCATACTGAATATCAAAGGTGGAATAAAGCGCAATATCGCAGCCTACGGCATTCTCCTCGCAATGCCCATGAGCATTTTCTTTGCACTGCTCCTCACTTATATTTCCACAGGAGGAAAGGCTTTCGGCATATCCTCCATAGGCGGAGCTGTCGGAATGTACGTCAGCGCTCTCACCATGGCTGCCATTTCCCGCAGACGGGAGAGCTTCGGAGTCATGCTCCGCAGCTGCACCCTTTCTCTTCCGATGATGTACAGCGTATCCAAGATAGGCTGCCTGCTGGGAGGCTGCTGCCGCGGCATGGATTACAGCGGCGTTATGTGTGTGGAGTACAGCGGTGAGCGAATGGGACATCTCTGCGCATTCCCCGTGCAGATAGCGGAGTCCGCAGCATTTCTCGCTATATTCATCACGGGCATGGTGATGTATCTCAGACGCAGCAGGAATACTGTTCCAGCGGTGTTCATTCTCTCCGCAGGGGCAAAATTCGCCCTGGACTTCCTCAGGGGTTCACACACGGGAAAGGTCATCTCCCTCAATCAGCTGCTCTGCACTGCAGCTGCGGCGGTATGCGTTGCAGTTATAGTCCTTCGGGAGCATAAGTCCCGCGGCTTTGCAGAACGTGCATATAACTGAAAAACGGCTCACAGTCTTACTGTGAGCCGTCTGTATTATCGGTAAAATCAATGACTCTGTCGCATATCTCAAGAGCCGCAGGTCTGTGTGTCACTATGACCACGGTCTTGTCGGTCATGCTGCGGAGATTTTCAAGGAGCTGCCTTTCCGTGCCCTCATCAAGGGCGCTGGTGGCTTCGTCCAGAAGCAGCACGGGACTTTTCGAGAACACTGCCCTTGCAATGGCTATCCTCTGCATTTGTCCCTCAGAGAGACCTGTTCCCCGCTCGCCCAGGAGAGTGTCCGCACCTGCCTCAAGCTCCGAAACGAAGCCGTCTGCACAGGCTATTTTCAGGGCATTGTTCAGCCGCTCGCTGTTGTCCATATCAGCCTTGTCACTGAATGCCACTACCTCGCGGATAGTTCCGCTCATGAGCTGATTGCCCTGCGGTACATAGGCGAAAAGCCTGTGCCACTGAGGCGTCAGCTCAGTCTCATTTCCCGCTGTATCGGTGAGATAGCGCTTGCCGCCGTCCAGCCTGTAAATGCTCATGAGAAGCTTCAGCACTGTGGATTTTCCGCAGCCGCTGTGTCCCGTGAATGCCACATACTCGCCCTTCTTTATGTCGATACTGATGTCACTGAGCACCTCAGGCATATCCTCCTTGGACAGCTTCTTTATGCTGTCGGCAGCAGGGTAGTAGGTGAAGCTTGCATTGCGTATGCCGAAGGAGCGCAGCTCCTGTGAATAATACCTTCCCACCTCCTCGGTGCTGAGGGGGGCAAGGTCGCTGTCATCGTCAAAGCTCTCTATCTCCATAAGTCTTTCCGCACTGGCGGTCATGGCGTAGAATTTTGGGAGATAGCCTGTGATATTGGCAAAAGGAGTCTGTATCTGTGATATGAGCTGGGTCATGGCGGTGAGGGTACCGTAGCTTATGGTGCCCATTAGTATGCCGTAGCCGCAGTAGCAGACGCCGAAAAGGTACATACCGTTCATAGCAGCGGCAAAGCCTATATTGCAGAGATTGGAAAAGCGGTTCTTCTTCATCCTGGCGGATTTATGGGCGTTCATTCTGTCCACGGCGTCCTTCCCGGTCTGATTCTCGGCGGCGAAGGAGCGTATCATCATCATGCTGCCGATACGTTCCTGCAGGAACACTCTCAGCCTGCCGTCCTTTTCCTGCACCTGCTTGTGGAGCCCTTTCAGCACCTTGCGGAAGCCGTAGGTGAACAGCAGCATCACTACCGCGCAGGGGAGAAGTATAAGCGCGAACCGTCGGTCCAGCACTATCATCATTATGACAGCGCTTATCATCTTGACTATCATGCCTGCCAGCCCCGGGAGTATCTCCACGTAGCTGTCTGCCACCACCACGGTGTCGCTGGTGAGGCGGTTCAGCCATTCGCCAGAGTGTACGGCACTGACAGTGGCGAAGTCCTTGCGGAGGATATTGTCCATGAGCCGTGCCTTGAACAGGTTCTCGAAGGTGGAGCGGGAGAGCTCATTGAGCCACCTCACCATAGCCCTCAGACCTATCTGAACAAGGACCAGTATTACCGTAAGGAGGGTATATCTGAAAAAACCGTCCCTGTCACGGGCTGCTGCGGAGTCTACTATATTCCTCAGCAGCAAAGCGTACAGGACTCCGCTGGCGCCGTGGAGCACCTGTATCAGTATCAGAGCCAGTATGTACAGCTTCTTTCCTCCGGGGACGGAATAAAGCCATTTTATCGGATCGTTCTTCATTTCTTCAAAATCTGCCTTAGTTTATTTTTTGCCTTTTTGAAGCATTTTCTCAGGGGATAGGTGAAAACGATGAAGCGGCTGTAAAGGCGGTAGGGGAGCTCATTGACGGAATGCTCCCTGCCCTTGCGGACGAAGCCCGTCATAACGCCGATGACGTCCTCCTCCATGATGTTATTCTCCTTGTTGAGACAGTTGTCGCCCAGGGTGACATAGCTGCCGCTGCAAACTTTTACCACGCGGTGGAGCACATAGCTCTCGGGGGGGCGCCTGTAGAGTATAACGTCGTACTTCCTGCACCTCTCCTCGCCCTTGCGCCTTACAGTGAACATATCCCTGTCCTGTTTCAGCAGGGGCAGCATACTGACTCCGCGGTTGGTGTAGGTCATCTCGCCGTTTTTTTCAAGGTATTCTTCATAAGTCATCTCATGCCCTCATAGGCGGTCACAGCCGCCGAAATATCCATATTGCAGCCCAGGCGGTAGAGAGCGGTCTGCTCTGCCAGCATATCCGCAAGGGCAAGTGTCTTCTGCATTTTCGCCATATCCGAGGGACGGTATATCTGCTGTATCAGCATGGGATAAGCCTCGCCGGGGGATATGGAGACTATGCTGTTTTCCGCGGCTCTTGTGAGTATACATATCGCCTTCAGCGGCACGGATATGTTGGCACCCAGTCTGTGCTTGCTGTTATAGGGAGTGCCGAATGCTGTGACTCCGTTTCCGCTTATCCTCAGCAGTGGCTTGTCGTCGTTGACCATGACGGCGCGGCTGCCGAAATATTCTCTCCACAGTCTTGTGTGGGTGGATTTCCCCGTCCCCGACTTAGCTGTGAACAGGTAGCCCTCACCGTCAACTGCCACAACAGAGCCGTGGAAGAGAACGGTGTCAAAGTCAGGCATTTTTTCTGCGATCCTGCGGTAGACCGCCAGCTCCTCAAGGTAGCTGTCGCTGTACTCCTGTACAGGGTGCCCCTCGAACCTGTCCTCATCTGCAGAGCGCCGACGCTCAGAGTCGATATCGGACATTGAAGTGGATACGGTGTACTCCGCTTCTTCGTCAGTGAGATAGTCTTTGCAGTAGTCGTGTACCTCATCATAGAGTGAGTCGATACATACCACTCTGTCGGCTATCCGGTAGTTATTTTTTATCATGTTCTTTCAGTGCCTTTACCTCTGCGGTGATCTTTGTGCGATTGACGATGAGTCCTTTGACCCAGCGGCACACATATCCCACGGGCAAAAGTGCCTTGTACCTGCAAAGACGGGGATAGATGTGCTTCATATAGTCATGGTCGGGGAAGAGCCTTGCGTGGACAAAGCCTGCCTTTGAGCTGTCTCCCGAACGGCTTTCGTACTTTTTCATGGCATTGTCGGCAGCGTTGCTGATGGTGCCGTAGGTGCCGTAGTCAAGGAAGCTGTCCAGCAGCTTTTCCTCAGCTTCCGTAAGTTCTGGTATCTCCGGGGAGGAGAATAGCTTCATGGCAAGAGCCAGACGCTCCTGCTCATATTCCTCAATGCCCAGCTGCTTCATCTGTTCTGAGATATATCCGCGGTCGATGCTGATGCCCTTTGCCTTCATGAAGATGTAGCAGTCAAGCAGCGAGCGTATACCTGTTCCGCCGCAGCTGTAGTGCTTGTACTCATGGGCGGTCATATACACATAGAAGTCCTCGTCGGACAGGCGGCAGCCGTATTTTCTGCCCTCATCGGGCTTTAACAGACGTTTTGGATCCTGATAGTAGTCATGGAGCTCCTTTGTGTCATAGCTGAACAGACGGGTGTGCATCTCGAAATTCATTACGGGAGGCTTTTTGTAGACATCGTCGGCAAGCTTGCCCACACTTACCGCAGTATAGCCTCTCGCAACCATTATATCCATGACGTCCTTCTGAAAGGCAGGGTCATAGAGTATATCGTTATCGGACATCTCCCGCATACCGCTGCGGGGATAGAGCTCCTTGAGTATAACGCCTTTCATGGGCAGATACCATATGCCGCGTTCTTCAAATTCTGCGGTTATGGCTTCACGCTCTGAGTCCAGCAGGATATTCTTCCTGACAGCCTTGTTGTATGCCTGTATGAATTTTTCATCTGCGGCTCCTGCCTTCTCAAGGGGCACATATACCGCTGCCCTGATGGTATGAGCCTTGCAGAGGCTGTACAGATTTTCAATATCCATAGCCTTTACTTTTTCGGCGTCGGGAGCTGTATCATTTACTGCACAGGCGAGCAGGTATATCAGGTCCTTTTTTATGCCGTTCATTCTGTAACAGCTCCGATAGAGCGGAGCTTGGCGATGACAGCGGCAGTGTCGGTCTCTGCCACTGAGCGCTCAACGTCGTACTTCTCAAGGAGTTTGTCAACAATGGCAGCCTCGGTGGTGTCTGACTTGAGGCACTCGATTATGAAAGCGGCAGTGGGATTGCTGCGGATAAGACCGCTCCATTCGGTACCGCCGGTGGAAACTGTGATGTGTTCCCCCCCTTGATTCATGGGTGAGAAAGCCCGGTGAAAGTTTCATGTACAAAACTCCTTTCTGTCAGTCAATGGGTATAATGGGCAGCTCAATGACGCCGCTGTCAGATGTTGTTCCGGGCGGTGACGGTGTGTCAGGCTGTGCTGGGACATCATCTGCTTCGGGAGGGATTATGCCTGCCTCGATAAGTGCAGATGTCCCGGGATCATCTGCTGCGGCTGAGCTGTTTCCGGCAGCTGTTGTAACAGCCGACTCTGTTGAAGCAGCAGTGGTCTCTTTCTCGGGGGCTGATCCGGTAGTTTCGGCAGCTGTTGAAGTGGCAGCTGCGGTGGTATCTGCGGCAGTTGAAGCCGTAGTTGTAGTCGTCTCCGATGAGGAGGAAGGCTTCGAGCTTCCGCCCTTGCCGCCGTTACAGCCCGTCAGCATAAGAGCTGCGGCGAATAATACAGGTAATGTTCTTTTCATAATTTACTCCTCCAAGTTTATACGACCATTATAACACAAAAGCTTGAGAATAGCAAGCTTTGGAAGTGACCTGCGAAAAACAGGCAGCCCATACGGACTGCCTGTATCAAGCTTTTACTGGGGTTCGAGCTCGGGATCACTGGTAGTGATGACGTCCTCGTTCTCAAACTCTATGAGCTCCAGATCGGGAGCAGTGTATTTTTCCTTCATCATGTGGTCTCCTTTAAAGATTTGTTGTAGTCATAAGCAGCCTTGCCGTAAGCGTAGAGCATCTCGCAGACACCGTAGAGATCGCTGCCGATATCGCCTTTATCAAGAACGCGCTGAACGTAGGACATGGTGCTGAATGTTACAGACTTACCGCCTATGGTGATGGTGTAGTCGTCAAAGAGCTGATGTGCAGCGATGTCGGGTATCTCGAAGTACTTGCCGTACTTTCCTGTTTTTGAGGTAAGGGTCTTGTCACCAAGGTCAGCGGTATTTTCTTCGCCGTCGTAGTATATTCTGATAGCAGTGTCGGAGTTGAGCACTACCGAGATCTTGCACTTGCCTGTTTCGTCGATCATCTTCTTGCCGGTTATGAAGTCGCGCTCAGAGGGAGCGATATTGGGGTGAGCGTAGTAGACATTTGTTCCGTTGAAGTATCCGTCAGCAGCAGTGCAGAGACGTCTGAGACTGTTTGCAAGATCGCGGACTTCCTCTGAAAGGCTGTTATTTGCGGAAACAGCTGCGAGATAATTGTCGAGTGTCGTTGTTGACTGGGAGTGGTCAAGGAGACCATCGCTGCTGTTTACCACGATGAGTCTGTTGCCATCGTAATCGTATGCCTTCATAGTAACATCCGAGTTGCCCTGTGAAGCATTAAGGGGATAGGTTATCTTGTAATAGCCATTGATCCACTCGCAGCCGCTGAGATCAGTTTCCATATCTCCGTTGGGACCGCTGATGACTATCTTGTCAAGGCGTTCGGGGCGTGTTATGAAGAAGTTGAGACCGATACTGCTGTTCAGTGTGGCGCTGGTCGCCGAAACTGCAACGATACGCTTATTCAGTGCATCACAGCCTTTAAGCATATTTGTTTTGCCTGTATTGCTTCCCACTGCAAATTCGGAAAGATCAAGCTGCTGGAGTGTAGCACAGTTGAAGAACATAGCAGTCATATCTGTGACACCGGGGGTGCGGAAGCTGCTTATATCAAGCTTCTCAAGATGTGAGCAGTTAGCGAACATACTGTTCATATTGATTGCAGATGTGGTGTCGAAGCTGCTGAGATCAAGCTCATGGAGCATTGAGCAGCCGTTGAACATATGGTCCATATCCATGACCTTTTCGGTATTGAAATTATTCAGATCAAGTTCATGAAGAACAGAACAGCCGCTGAACATATAGCCCATATCCGTAACATTTGAGGTATCGAATGAGTGGAGGTAAACCTGCTTCAGATTGCTGCATCCGCTGAACATATCTCCCATGTTTGTTACATTTGATGTATTGAAGTGCAGGTCAAGACTCTCAAGGCTGCTGCAATTGCTGAACATATAGACCATTGTTTCAACATTGGAGGTGTCGAAATTTCCGAAATCGATGTTCTTGAGCTTTTTGGAGCCTGAGAACATATGCCCCATGTTCGTAACATCTGAGGTCTTGAAATTGGATATATCCAGTGATTCAAGAGAAGTGCAGTTGTGGAACATACAGTACATATTTGTTGCAGACTCTGTGTTAAAACTGCTTACATCAATGAATTCAAGCTTTGTACAGTTGTCAAACATATAATCAAATCCCTTGACCTTATCGGTATGGAAGCTTGATACATCAAGAGAATCGATACCCGTACAGCTTGAAAACATATTGCTCATGGAAACGACGCTGTCTGTATTGAAGTTTGTAACATCAATGTTAGTGAGGCTTCGGCAGCTATGGAACATCCATGACATATCAGTTACATTCCGGGTGTCGAATCTGCTCATATCAAGTGAAGCAAGCTTGTTGCAGTACTGGAACATACCGCTCATATTGGTTACATGAGATGTATCGAAGCTGTTTATATCAAGCTCAGTAAGATTTTCACAGCTGTAAAACATACGCTTCATATTGTGTACATTCCCGGTCTCAACCATTGAAAGGTCGATGCTTTCTGCTTTGAAGTATGAGAAAAGATCACTGGAATCATCGGGGAGAACTGTGTCATCCAGGGCGACTATCTTCTTGACCTTGTTGCTGTACTTGTAGTTTTTGAGGTCGTCCTTGGTGATGTTTCCGCTGAGCATGAGCAAGCCTGTTTCCTCGTCAAAATCAACAGAGCCTTCTGCGTGGGCTACAACAGCCGTGCCGAACAGGGGAGAACCGCCGTTGTATGGCAGCGCACCGCCTATGAGTGCAACAGCAAGAATGGCTGCCGCTGCTCTTCTGATGTGTCTGGTATCCATGGTAAACACTCCTTTTCTGCCGCTTTTGTTTGATCCGCCGCCGCGGCGGGCAGCAGTATGATGTTCAGAGTTACAGTGCAGATCTAAAGTAAAAAATGCACTTTTGAATGTTTATTTTATCATAATTATTTTAATTTGTCAATACATTTTTTGCTTATTTGCCAAAAACAGCCTTCTGTCAATATTTTTCCGCAGAAAAAAAGCAGCCCCGAGACTGTCTTTTATGAATATTCTGTTATGAGCTCAGTCCATATCCGGCAGGAAACGTTTGGCTCCCACAAGGTCGGCAACGGTGCAGCCGTCGCCTGCGATAACGCTCTGCCTATGAGTACAAGGCCGAAAACGTCCACGGTTCCGTCACTGTATGGAGAAGTTGTTTTATCTTTGAAGGGAAATTAACAGAATGTTTACAATTTCAGCCGCACATTTTGCCGTCTTATCCGTTATAATATATGTAAAAACGGAAAGTTTTTCCGAAAGGAGGTATTTTTATGAAACCATTCAAGCAAATTCTCACTTCATTCCTTGCAGGCTCGGTCATGATGTCGGCAGGAACTTCTGCACTGCCTGTTACTGCGGTGACTGTGCCTGTGTGTGATGTCAGCATAATCACAGCAGACCGGACACTTGCTCAACCGAAAGCCTACCCGAAGAACTACCTGGAGGCTCTGGACTTCGTTAATACCTACGGCAGCGGCTGTATTGCTAACGGTAATATCTGCATAGTACAGCAGCGCTCAGACGCCGAGGACGCCTATTACGATATTGTCTGCAAAAGTGTTGACGCCGCAGACGCCGAGGTCAGGTGCATCTATTCCGAGGACCTGTACTTTTCTCCCGATATTATTCCCGGGGAGGGGTTCCCCGAAAAGCAGGAGAAGCTCCGTTCTCTTATGGAGAAATACGGCATAGATGAGAACACAGAGTCCCTTGACAACTATTTCAGAGTAGAGGTCTATACGTCATCGACTCCAAACCTGCTGTTTGGTCTCGTCTCGGGCTATATGGACGGGGACAAGCCTGTGGAAACGGATATGCAGCCCTATTTCTTCGGCATCGGAACGGATATTTTCGACAAGAGACAGAGCGACATCTATGAGTTTGCTCCCGACTGCGTTGGCGAGTACAACAGCTTCATAGAAGAAAACGGAGATCTTTCGGCGTCAGGGAAGTATATCATCTTCTGCGGCGATGTTCAGCGGGCTGCGGGCTTCGATGTTACCATGACACAGAGCGGTAAAGGCGAGGTCAAAGAGGTTGCAAGATACGCAGTTAAAGATGTAAAGGCGGATATGTCCGATATAAGCGACGGCAGCGCTGTGAAGACGGTCATCGTTTATGAGCCCACAGCAGAGGGCGAGGTTGATCTGGAGTTCAATATAGCTTCAAAGGTCCAGGGTGCAGGCGATCCGGAGAACGTGAAGGGCAGCTTCACCATCACCGCTAAGCCCAATGATCGGTTTGAGATAGTTGAAAACAGGACGGACGTTCCCGAGTGGGTCCCCACGGATTTTGCCGAGGCTCTGGAGTTTGACAGGACCTACGGTGCTACCCGTGCAGCCGACGGCTATGCCTGCTGCGTCCGCAGAATGATAAAGGGCAGGAGCTACACGAAGTCAGGCGTTCACGCCCTTGACAAGCAGCAGAAAAATGCGGATCCCGGCAAGGTCTGTGAAAGAACCTTCACCCTTGAGGTGCCCGACAAGAGCGACACCGAGGCATATGAGAGCTATCTTGCCATGCTGAAAAAGTGCCGGCTCACCGAAAAGGACGTTCAGAACGCCGATAAAGAAATATACTATACTGTTGAGGTGTTCAAGCCCGAAAAGAACACCACTCTTTCCGTTTACTGGAATAATGTTAACACATACGAAAACGGCAAGCCAAAGGACTACATAGATCTTGAGTTTGCTGTCGATGACAGCGGAAACGTCACTGAGACTGATATTTTCGGCTGGCTTCCCGACTCAATGACAGAGATGAGAGAGTGGATAACGGAGCGGGGCAATGTTACAGCTCATGAGGAATATGTTGTGTTCTCTGTTATTTCAAGTGCATATAATATGGAGATGTCCTATGAGGGTATCCCTGAGATCACAGAGGCATTCAGCTACAGATTTGAAGCTCCTTCCATCGTGACCACATTGGGAGCTCCATATGCAGAGGCGGTGCTCTATCAGGGCTGGAGACAGGGAAAGGACATAATGACCTTCGATTACAGCGGCGGCAAGGGACAGTATGAGCCCGCAGCAAAGACCGTTCAGACAGTCAGCTTTAATCTTGATCTCCATGCCGCGCTGCTTGATGATGCGGGACTTGATCCCCTTGTCAAAGGCGACTGCAATTATGACGGTATGCTGGGAGTCGCCGATGTAGTGGCGCTCCAGAACTGGCTCCTGGGCAGAGACAGTCTCAGAAAGCCCGAAAATGCAGATATTGACGGTGACGGCGTTATTGACGTATTCGACCTTATGCAGCTGAGAAAGCTGCTGCTGGAGTCTCCTCTCTGGGGAGAGGGTATCGTTGACGATCCCGAGCCTATGATGGTGGTAATCAGTGAGAACTTCGCATGGACTCCTCAGCAGAGTATAACCGTATTTGATCAGAACGGAACGGGATACAACATGGTCTACTCCGCAGACGTTTCCAAGAATGGCAATACATATGGAACTATTATAAATCTCAGTAATGACAGCTGGTATGAGGACATAAAGGCGGTAATGAAGAACGAAAAAGCCAAAAAGCTCTGTATGCCCGATACTGCGGTAGCTCCCACAAGAAAGATAACAGCGGAGCTTGCAGAGCATATGGGCGAGGAATTATCAAAGGGCTATGTTGTCGGCTTTGATATGGGTCAGACAAATACCTTCCTCATCGGCAAAGACGAAAAGGGCGAGCCATGCTGCCTTGAGATCTTCACCACAGGCGGCTATGTGGCATGGTCTGAGTGTGATGAGATGCGCACATACCTCAAGAAGATCAGCGGAACGGGACTGGCTGCAGAACCGAGAGAAATAAAGGAATTATCAAAGCTTGATTGAATCACTCAGCGGAGCACCGAAGGTGCTCCGCTTTCTTTGTGCATTTATCACGAATGGAAGGTGGCTTTTACAGTGCGAATTGCCGAAAATAAAAAAAGCTCCGCAAACTTGTTGACACTGTGTCAGAATGATGCTATAATAACTGTAATGACACTGTGTCAGAATAAGATAAAAGGAGGCATTGTCATGCCGAAGGGGTCACCCGAGCTTACGGCTTCACGCCGTGAGGAGATAATAACTGCCTGCGAAAAGCTCTATGAGACCATGAGCTTCAAGGAGATAACGATCAAGGAGATAGGTGCGGTCACTTCCTTTACAAGGACTTCCATATACAACTACTTCCAGACCAAGGAGGAGATATTCCTTGCCCTTATGCAGCGGGAATACGAGCAGTGGGCTGAGGAGCTAAGCGCCATTGCCGACAGGAACAAGACCATGTCTGCGGAAGCTTTTGCTGATGTTATAGCAAAGTCACTGGAAAAGAGAGAGCAGCTTCTCAAGCTCCTTGCCATGAACCACTACGATATGGAGGAGAACTCCCGTGAAGAAAGGCTCACGGACTTCAAGGTAGCTTACGGAGCGTCACTTGACGCCATGAGAGCCTGCATAGTTAAGTTTTTTCCCGATGTGAACACCGAGAGCTTCATATTCGTGTTCTTTCCGTTCCTTTTCGGCGTCTATCCCTATGCCGTGGCGACGGAAAAACAGCTCACCGCCATGCGTGAAGCAAAACTTGACTTTAAAATGCACAGCATTTATGAAATGATATATTCCTGCGTAATTCAGCTGTTGGGAGGTAAGTTATGAAATACACAAAGCTTGGCAATTCCAACCTGAATGTGTCCCGTATATGTATGGGCTGTATGGGCTTCGGAGACTCAAAGAACGGACAGCACACATGGACTCTTGACGAGGAACACTCCCGCGAGATTATAAAACGGGGACTCGATCTTGGGGTCAATTTCTACGACACTGCCATAGGCTATCAGTCTGGCACCAGCGAGCAGTATGTGGGCAGAGCCCTACGGGACTTTGCAAAGCGTGATGAGGTGGTAGTGGCGACAAAGTTCCTGCCCAGAACTCCTGCCGATATAGAAGCAGGCATAACGGGTCAGCAGCACATTGCCCGCATGATCGACAAGAGCCTTGAAAACCTTGGCATGGACTACGTTGACCTCTACATCTATCATATGTGGGACTGGAACACGCCTGTATACGATATACTCGAAGGTCTGAACAATGCTGTGAAGGCAGGAAAGGTACGCTATATAGGCATATCCAACTGCTATGCCTGGCAGCTTGCAAAGGCGAATGCGCTTGCGGAGAAGGAGGGCTTTGCCAGGTTCGTAAGCGTTCAGGGACACTATAACCTCATCTTCCGCGAGGAGGAGCGTGAAATGGCTATGCTCTGCGCTGAGGACAATATCGCTATGACGCCATACAGCGCCCTTGCCAGCGGCAGACTTGCAAGACTTCCCGGCGAGACTTCAAAGCGCGCCGAGGAGGACAGCTACGCTAAATTCAAGTATGACGCCACAAAGGAGCAGGACGAGGTCATCATCAGGCGAGTTGCTGAGCTTGCGGAAAAGCACGGCGTTTCAATGACCGAGGTGTCTCTTGCATGGCTTCTCACAAAGGTCACAGCTCCTGTTGTGGGAGCTACAAAGCTCCACCACATCGAGGGCGCGGCAAAGGCTGTGGAGCTGGAGCTCACTGACGAGGAGACCGCTTATCTGGAGGAGCCCTATGTTCCTCACGCTCTGGCAGGAGTAATGGCACAGAACAAGCCCGCCAATAAAAACGAAAAGCACGTCTGGTCCACAGGAAGCCAGAAAATATAAAGGAGAGATATATCATGAGTGAAAAAATAGTACAGACAGCAGGCAGGGAACAGCTCGGGGATTTCGCTCCCGCATTCGCGCATCTCAACGATGATGTGCTGTTCGGAGAGGTATGGAACGAGCAGGCGATAGACGTAAAGACAAAGTGCATCATCACTGTGGTATCACTGATGGCATCGGGTATCACCGACAGCTCCCTCAGCTATCATTTGCAGAATGCAAAGGCTCACGGTGTCACAAAAGAGGAGATAGCAGCCATAATCACCCATGCTGCCATGTATGTGGGCTGGCCTAAGGGCTGGGCAGTTTTCAGGCTTGCAAAGGAGGTCTGGAATGAGACTTCTCCAGAGCTCACCGACAGGGACAGATACCAGAATACCATTTTCTTCCCCATTGGCGAGGAAAATCCCTACGGACAGTTCTTTGTGGGACAGAGCTATCTTGCTCCCGTTTCTGCGGAGCAGGTGCCTGTGTACAATGTCACATTTGAGCCCGGTTGCCGCAACAACTGGCATATCCACCACGCAAAGAGCGGCGGCGGACAGATGCTGATCTGCGTAGGCGGCAGAGGCTATTATCAGGAGTGGGGCAAGGAGGCTGTGGAGCTTGTTCCCGGAACAGTCATCAATATCCCCGCAAATGTAAAGCACTGGCACGGAGCCGCTCACGACAGCTGGTTCTCACATCTTGCCCTTGAGATAGCAGGCGAGGAGGCAAGCACAGAGTGGTGCGAGGCTGTTTCCGATGAGGATTACAATAAGCTGAAATAAAAGCTCACATTTAACAGTGATGCGTATACAAAAATTATGCCCCGAAGCGTTTTACATCGCCTCGGGGCTTTTTTAGCTGCACCTCTGCTCCGTCGGAGCGAAGGGCTGTCTGTATTACCTGTTTACGCCGCAGTTACAGCTGCGTATCTCTTTGAGTTTATTACCCTGTCCATCA
>Ga0255345_1001812_pt1 | contig 29290 bp, 22 predicted proteins | sample wastewater_treat_6_FD_192415 | JGI IMG/M metagenome (GOLD analysis project Ga0255345, IMG submission 192415) | Wastewater microbial communities from Lulu Island WWTP, Vancouver, Canada - plant20 | ecosystem: Engineered > WWTP > Wastewater > Unclassified | place: Canada: Vancouver, British...
CTACTATTGTTACATGGACTGCTACAGATAACAGTGGAAACACTTCTGAGTGTGTATTCGACGTTGTTGTTTCTGACAATCAAAGTCCTGTATTCACTTTCTGCCTAAGCGGTAATGACCAGAACGTTAATACCGACCAAGGCGTAAATACCTACACTCATAATGGCTCTGGCTGGGATGCTACTGCTACCGACAATGACGCTGTTGAAAGTTTAACTTATGTTCTCTCAGGTGCTACTACCGGCTCAGGTTCTTCGCTCGACGGAGTTGTGTTCAACATGGGTACTACTATTGTTACATGGACTGCTACCGATAACAGCGGCAACACTTCTGAGTGTGTATTCAACGTTGTTGTTTCCGACAATCAAAGTCCTGTATTCACTTTCTGCTTAAGCGGTAATAACCAAAACGTAAATACCGATCAGGATGTAAACACCTATACTCATCATGGCTCCGGATGGGATGCTACTGCTACCGACAATGACGCAATTGCAAGTTTAACTTATGTTCTCTCAGGTGCTACTACAGGCTCAGGTTCTTCACTTGACGGCGTTGTGTTCAACATGGGTACTACAACCGTTACATGGACTGCTACCGATAACAGCGGTAATACTTCTGAGTGTGTATTCAACGTTGTTGTTTCCGACAATCAAAGTCCTGTATTCACTTTCTGCCTAAGCGGTAATGATCAGAACGTTAATACCGACCAAGGCGTAAATACCTATACTCACCAAGGCTCAGGATGGGATGCTACTGCTACCGACAATGATGCTGTTGCAAGTTTAACTTATGTTCTCTCAGGTGCTACTACAGGCTCAGGTTCTTCTCTCGATGGCGTTGTGTTCAACATGGGTACTACAACCGTTACATGGACTGCTACCGATAACAGCGGCAATACTTCTGTATGTGTATTCAACGTAATCGTTACTGACAATCAAAGTCCTGTATTCACTTTCTGCTTAAGCGGTAATGACCAAAGCGTAAATACCGACCAAGGCGTAAACACCTACTCTCATCATGGCTCTGGCTGGGATGCCACTGCTACCGACAATGACGCTGTTGCAAGTCTAACTTACGTTCTCTCAGGTGCAACTACAGGTTCAGGTTCTTATCTTGATGGTGTTGTGTTCAATTTAGGCAATACTACTGTTACATGGACTGCAATTGATATAAATGGCAACATAAGTATTTGTACTTTTGAAGTAAACGTAATTGACAATGAAGCTCCGGTAATTTCTTGTCCTCCGGCATTATTTTTCTGTTCGCCTTCAGATGTAAATATCGGAAATGCCACAGCAACAGATAATGTTGGCGTAGAAAGTATTGTAAACAATGCTCCTGCAGTATTTCCAATCGGAACAACCATTGTTACATGGACAGCTGCTGATGCACAAGGTAATTACAGTACTTGTGAACAAGTTGTAGAAGTTTCTCTCCCTGCAACAGTCTATGCCGGCAGTGATGCAGAAATGTGTCAAGGAACAGAACAATATACTGTGTACGATGCATCTGCTTCAAATTACGAAAGTCTGCATTGGTCAGTAATTCAGGGTGAAGGATATATTGAAAATACAACTGTGTTAAATGCAACTTATATTCCCGCACCCGGAGAAAACGGTGAAGTAATTTTACAACTTATTGCCAATTCTGCCAAGTTCTGTCCGGTTTCATTGGATTTGGTAAAAATTACGATAGACAAAAAACCAATTGTTTTAACTACTCAGCCGGATGCTATTTGCAGTGGTAACTCAACAGAGTTGACAGTTTCGGGGGCAAATTCATATTTCTGGACCCCTGGAAACATGACAGGATCAAGTGTAACAGTTTCTCCAAATGAAACTACCAAATATACTGTTGTAGGTATATCAAATAAAGGATGTCTTGACACAACACAAATTCTTGTTGTTGTTAAACCATCACCGGTGGTTAGTTTAACAGCTTCTGAAACCGAAGTATATATTGGCGACGAGGTTTATTTACAGGCAGATGGTGCTGATTTTTACACATGGAATATTTCCGAGTTATTTGGAAATCAGGGCTCTTTAATAATCACAGAAAACACTTATGTTGAAGTAATTGGCGAAGCATCTAATGGATGTATCGGAAAAGACAGTGTAGAAATAAAGATATTAGGATATCATGCCTTGAAAATTCCCGAAGGATATTCTCCAAACGGAGATGGAATTCATGACACCTTTGACATTATAGGTATCGAAGCTTTCCCTTCAAATTTATTTAAAGTATATAATCGTTGGGGCAGCCTGGTATTTGAGTCAAAAGGATATCACAATGAATGGAACGGATATTCAAACAGCAATCTTGTAAACGGAAAAGAACCTATGCCGGAAGGAACATACTATTATGTATTGGATTTAGGCGATGGCTCTGAATTATTAAGCGGCTGGATATATATTTCCAGATAATAAATAAAAAGTTTCATTATAAAAACAACAACAATGAAAACAATTATAAAAATATTCGGATTTGTTAGTTTAGCCTCTATAATATTTAGCGCAAACATTGCTAATGCTCAGCAAGAAGGGCTTTACACCCAGTACATGTTTAATAAAATGGTATTCAATCCCGCAACTGTAGGAACGCAAGATGCTTTTGTTGCATCACTGCATGCACGTACTCAGTGGACAGGAATGAAAGATGCGCCCGAAACGCAAACTTTGTTAGTTGAATCTCCTATAAAAAGAACCAATATGGGAGTCGGCTTGTCCATAGTAAATGATGTTGCCGGACCATTAACCCAAAGAAACATATTGGCATATTATTCCTACAGCGTTAAATTTTCACAAACCACAAAATTGTCGTTTGGTTTAAACACCGGCATATATGCCATTAATGCTAATTTACCCGATATCGAGCTTTCCACGCAAGAATATGACCCTGCATTTGCCGATATATATAAAAATGCCGTTAAATACAATGTCGGTTTTGGTATGTATTTTAATACAAAAAACTGGTATTGCGGCATTTCGGCTCCAAAACTTTATAACACAATGTTTCTTGGAAAAAAGGAACATGATGAGTTAAATTTAAAAAGCCATTATTACTTTTTAAGCGGCGCTACCATTAAGTTGTCGAATAAAGTTGACTTAAAACCGTCTGTAATGGTTCGCAAAGTAGTTGGAGCTCCTATAGGTATGGACTTATCGGCATTGTTAGAATTAAATAAAAAATACTGGGCAGGTCTTTCCGGCAGATGGGAAGAAGGTGCAAGTTTAATTGTTGGTGGAACAATTTCCGAAGGAATTCGTGTCGGGTATTCATACGATGTAAATTTAAATTCCCTGACGAAAGTTAACTCCGGCTCTCATGAAGTTTTCATCAGCTACGATTTCCCTGTTAAATCAACTTATAATCCCTTTTTACAATAATTGTAAAAACTTTCATTTGACTTCCTAATTGTTTTACTTTCACTCAACTATCAGATTGGCAGGGTGGTTTCGACAAGTCCGGATTTAATATCCGGACTTTTTTATAAACCTTGCTTAAATATTAAATCAATACAATATTTTTGCATTTAATGAAAAAGGCAGAACACAGATGCAGACCGGGTTGTGCCGCATGTTGCATAGCCCCAAGCATATCGTCTCCAATACCGGGAATGCCTGATGGCAAGCCTGCTGGAGTACGCTGCATACAACTTTCCGACGATTTATTGTGTAAGCTAATAGATTCTCCCCTTCGCCCGCAAGTTTGTATCGGTTTTAAATTTGACCCTATTATTTGCGGAAACAACAGAGATGAAGCAATGAATATAATTAGCAATTTAGAAAAATAAAAAATCCGGACAAAGCCAATGCCCGGATTTAAAATGTAAATCAAAACAAAATCTTATTGCTTGATAAATTTTTCAACTGCATAAATGCCATCTTTATTTTCAGCTCTCATAAAATAAATTCCTGCATTTATATCTGAAAGCTGAATTTTTACTTCATGTTGAAAATTAGAATTTATCCTCTTTATTTCGCGACCGCTGATATCGGTAACAACAAGCTGCTCTGTTGTTTCACCTTCAAATCTGACGCTCAATTCATCACTACATGGATTTGGATATAAAATTATATTCGGCAAATTATCTGATTCATCAAAGCCAAAGGTTGAATTTATCGTTAACCATTCTACCACGGTATATGTTGAACTCGCAGGGTCAACTTCAACATGAATTAGTGGTGCACCGGTACCCTTGACATACCAATCAAGCTTCAAGGTAGTGTCCTTGCTTGTATTAATGGGAATCCACATATTCATGTATTTGGCAAAAATAGTGGTTTCCGTAATTTCATTACAATTTGAACGAAGTGCGTTAAAAGAACCCATTGGTGTGATTACATTTCCCCAGCCATCAACAACAAAATGTTTTGTAAAAGATAATTTCATTTTAATACTATCTATATAAACATTGCCCAAGCCCACATCAATAGAATCGCCATAAAACATTTTTACTTCAGTTACGGGATAGCTGTTAAATGTTGTACCATAGGTATAGGGAAACACATACATAGTGTCGTTTGGTTCATATTTAAGAATAATATCTATTGTGTCTATTTGTATTCTTGCACCAAGCGCAACAACATAATTTGAAGTTGTTTTAACATAAGCAAACATGCTATCGGCTGTCATATAACAATGTGTTGCCGATGGGAAACTGGTACCGTAAGGAGTACTTGAAGGAGAAACAAATCCAAAGCCGCCCTGATTTAGGTTGTTTAATGCAGTAAAATCCCAGGAAATATTTGGACCAGAAACAAAAACAGGAAGTGTAGGCGCAGGATTTGTGTCTCTGGCCTGGGTCAGATAAGTTCCGGCATTAGGCATATCGCTGCTAATAATGGTTATTTGAGACTTTAAATTTGTCCCGATGAATAAAACCAATACTACAAGAAATAAGTTTTTCATGATTTTTCTTTTTTAGACAGCTAAAAAACAATAAAGTTGTTTGTACAGCAAAAAGTTTTTGTTTGTTTAATGGATTTTATTTCTACTTTTAACATGTTTTTTCATGAAGCTATCTCTTAGAAAATATATTTTACTTTCAATTTTTGCTGCTGTTTTAACCATAGTGCTAAAAACAATAGCATGGCAGCTTACAGGGTCAATAGGACTTTTGTCAGATGCTTACGAATCTATGGTAAATCTTGTAGCATCCGTAATTGCTTTTATCACCATTACTATTGCTCAACGTCCGGCAGATAACAAACATGCTTTCGGGCACACAAAAGCAGAGTATTTTAGCAGTGCAATAGAAGGGGGTTTAATTATTTTTGCCGCGGTCAGTATAATAATTTCTGCAATACCTCGACTTACAAATCCCATAGAAATTGAAAATACGGGAGTCGGCTTATTGATATCCTCATCCGCATCATTAATAAATCTTATCGTTGGCATTATTTTAATTCGCAATGGGAAAAAACATCATTCCATTGTTTTGGAAGCTGATGGCAAACATTTGCTTAGTGATGTATGGACGTCGGTGGGTGTAATTGTTGGTGTTGTTATCGTATCACTTACGGGATGGTCTGTTATTGACCCAATAATTGCTATTTGCGTTGCAATAAATATTGTTGTTTCCGGCTTTATTTTAATACGGAAATCAGCCAACGGTCTTATGGATGCATCTATTAATGACAAAGATTTTGCCCGCGTTTTGAAAAAACTTGATGATTTTAAAAAAACAGGTGTCGATTTTCATTCTCTTCTAACAAGACAAGCAGGTCAACGAATTTTTATTTCCGTTCACGTTTTAGTTCCGGGCTCTTGGACAGTTCAAAAGGGTCATGATTTGGCCGAAGAAGTCGAAAAAGATTTAATTTCTCTTTTTAATCAACCCGTTAGTGTAATTACGCATTTAGAGCCATTAGAAGATCCATGTTCTCATCATGATATTGGGCTTGACCGTTCTGTTTAAAACTTAGAAATCATTTTTTAAAAAGCCAACATTATAAACCTTACCATGCAATAAACATAAGCATGGTAATACACTGCTTCTTTTATTCTTTTTCTTTATCTTTGCACCACGGCTCCGTAGTTCAATGGATAGAACGGAAGTTTCCTAAACTTTAAATACAGGTTCGATTCCTGTCGGGGCTACTTGTTTATCCCTGAAAGCCTTGTAAAATCAAGGCTTTTATTTTTTTGAGTAACAAAATAACAACAGTATTTATTGAAAACAAAAAAGCACCGTCTGTGGCAGGTGCGTGTTCGTTTTCTCCGAAAAATTCTCAAGCGACTAGCTTTTCTTTTGTTACTTTTCTTTTGGCAATGAAAAAGAAAAGTAAGCCTCGCCGCTAGGCTGCTCAAAAAACTAAATTTACATTTAAAATTTTCAATTTACTAAAAACAACCCCATTCTTTGGACGTCGCATAGAATTTAGCGGATTAAAGAAAACGGACAGGCAGCGCAGGAAGCCGAAGGCGGCCAAATGACGGAAATCTGTCTGAGCTGAATAATTTAATCATTTATACCTTGCAGCGAGTTATTTCCGTCTGTGGCTGGTGTGTGTTCGTTTTCTCCGAAAAATTCTCAAGCGACTAGCTTTTCTTTTGTTACTTTTCTTTTGGCGATGAAAAAGAAAAGTAAGCCCCGCTAGGCTCTAGGGCATAAAAATATACGGGGGTCAGAAAAAAGTCCTTACATTAGCAAAAAAAGCCATGAAAAGAAAAAAAGAAAAAGAAAAACCTGTTTGCCCGCACGGGCACACCGATGAAATCATTCCCTGTTTTTATGGACTTCCGGAGAAAGAAACCCATAAAAAAATGGAGGAGGAAGGAACAGCATACTGGATGGGCTGCATACAAACACTACGTATTGTTGGCAAAAAGATTATGCCTAACGGCAAAGAAGCACTTATCACTGAATCAGACGACCCCAAATGGTATTGTAAGATACACAAGATTACATTTTAGGCTGTTCCGGCAACTATGCATTTATAAAGAGAAATGCAGCCTTTGTTTTTGTAAATAATTGAATAAATATATTGTTTGATTCATTTAAAATTTCTATTTAACCATGACCAAAGAACAGGAACGCGACGAACTACACCGCACGATATGGCAGATAGCAAACGACCTAAGAGGCAGTGTAGATGGATGGGATTTTAAAACCTATGTTTTAGGAATGTTGTTTTATCGCTTTATTTCCGAAAATCTCACATCCTATATCAACAAAGAAGAGCTGCGCGCCGGCAATAAAAACTTTGACTACACAAAGCTTTCGGATGAAGATGCCGAGTTCGGCCGTGCTGAAACCTTGAAAGAAAAAGGCTTTTATATACTTCCGTCAGAATTGTTTGTGAATGTATGTAAAAATGCACGAAACGACGACAACCTGAACGAAACACTCAGCCGGGTATTTAAAAATATCGAAAACTCAGCAAAAGGTTTCGACAGCGAAGACGACCTGAAAGGGCTGTTTGACGATTTGGATGTAAACAGCAACAAACTTGGCGCTACGGTGCAAAAACGGAACGAATTGCTGGTGAAAATACTTGAAGCCATCGGCAATCTGCAGCTGGGAGATTATCAGGATAATACCAACGACACCTTTGGCGATGCCTATGAGTTCCTTATGACCATGTATGCAAGCAACGCAGGTAAATCCGGGGGCGAATTCTTCACTCCGCAGGAAGTTTCGGAATTGCTCGCCGAAATAACCGTACACGGTAAAAAGCAGGTGAACAAGGTCTATGACCCCGCCTGCGGCTCAGGCTCATTGCTGCTTAAATTTGCCAAAGTATTGGGTAAGGAAAATGTAAGGCAGGGTTTCTTTGGTCAGGAAATAAATATTACAACTTACAACCTTTGCCGCATCAACATGTTCCTGCACGACATAAATTTCGAGAAGTTCGATATAGCGCACGGCGACACGCTTACCGACCCAAAGCACTGGGATGACGAACCTTTCGATGCCATTGTTTCCAATCCGCCATACTCCATAAAATGGGTCGGCGATTCAAACCCACTGCTTATAAACGACCCTCGCTTTTCGCCCGCGGGTGTGCTTGCACCAAAAAGCAAAGCCGACCTTGCTTTTACAATGCACATGCTTTCGTGGCTCTCCACATCGGGTACTGCTGCCATTGTAGAATTTCCCGGCGTGTTGTACCGCGGTGGTGCAGAACAGAAAATCAGAAAATATCTGATTGACAATAACTATGTTGATACTGTAATTCAGCTTCCGCCCGACTTGTTTTTTGGTACCGGTATTGCAACCTGTATAATTGTTCTGAAAAAAAGCAAAAAAGACAACGCTACGTTATTTATTGATGCCTCGGCCGAATTTGTGCGCGGCGGCAATAAAAACAAACTGAGCGAAGCCAATCGCAAGCATATTCTGAATGCCTTTGCCGAACGCAAAGACATTGACCATTTTGCCAGACTTGTACCCAACAGCGATATTGCCCAAAACGATTACAATATTGCTGTGAGCAGTTATGTGGAGCAGGAAAACACAACCGAAGAAGTGGATATTGAAAAGCTTAACGCCCACATTGCCGAAATTGTAATTAAACAAAACCAACTACGCGCCGCTATTGATGAAATTGTTGCCGATCTGGAAAAATAGTGGTTAATAATGAGTGCAGGAATGAATAATTTAAAGATAAATACATACCTGAGTTCAACTTGTAAGGATTATTTACAAGTTCAGTTGGCAAACCGACAAGTTGTGGTAGTTCGATTTTTCCGAACAACTCAAAAGATTGTATACGCAGTGCGTACACAATTGAGATACCTACCCCGAATTTTAAACCCCTCGAATTCGATAGGTTTAAAAAATAAACTAATAATCTTAAATACGCTGGATCATGGATAAACTTAAAATAAACCAATACAAAAGCTCTTTCGATGCTATTGCCCATTACATTGAGAACGAACAAAAAGAACAGGTTGAAATTTGGTTTGCCCGGGAATTGCAAACAATTTTGGGCTATGCACGGTGGGAAAACTTTGTTGTTGCCATAAACCGTGCGGTCGAATCGTGCAAAACACAGGGTATCAATGTCGATGATCATTTTCGTGAGGTCACGAAAATGATAGAAATCGGCAAAGGAGGCAAGCGTGAAGTAGAAGACTATATGCTTACCCGTTTTGCCTGTTACCTGATAGCTCAAAACGGCGACCCTAAAAAAGAAGAAATTGCCTTTGCCCAAAGCTATTTTGCCATACAGACCCGTAAAATTGAGCTTATAGAAGAGCGGCTAAACCTGAAATCACGCTTGGAAACAAGAGATAAATTAAGGGCTGCCGAAAAACAACTCTCGCAAAATATTTACGAGCGTGGCGTTGACGATAAAGGCTTTGGTCGTATCCGTTCAAAAGGCGATACTGCTTTGTTTGGAGGGCATACCACCGAGGATATGAAACGCCGTCTTGGCATTAAATCAACCCCGACCGCTTGCCGACTTTTTGCCAACGCTTACCATTGCAGCCAAGAACCTGGCTACCGAAATGACCAACTACAATGTGAGCGAAAAAGATTTGCAGGGCGAAAGCTCCATAACAACCGAACACGTGCAAAACAATAAAACCGTTCGCGAAATGTTGGGCAAACGGGGCATTAAACCCGAAGAACTGCCACCCGCCGAAGACATTAAAAAGATGGAACGCCGTGTAGCTACCGATGAAAAGAAAATTGAGCAATCAACCAAGAAACTCCCTAAAAATGAATAAAATACAACAACTCATACAACAGTATTGCCCCAAGGGGGTAGAGTTCACTGAAATAGGCAAAATTGGTGATTTTTATGGTGGGCTTACTGGTAAAAGCAAAAACGACTTTCAAGATGGCAATGCAAAGTTTGTAACCTACATGAATGTATTTTCAAACATTGCCGTAAAAACGGACATTGATATTTTTGTCAAAATTGGCGAAAAAGAAAATCAAAATAGGGTTGAGTATGGCGATGTATTATTTACAGGTTCGTCCGAAACTCCTGATGAATGTGGTATGTCGTCAGTACTTACCGAAAAAATTACAGAACCTTTATATCTGAACAGTTTTTGCTTCGGTTTCCGGTTGCACGATAAAGAATTATTTCTGCCCGATTTCCTAAAATATCTATTCCGTGATGATAGTATAAGAAAGCAAATTGGGCAAACTGCAAGCGGTGTAACAAGGTTCAATATTTCAAAAAAACGGTTTGCTAAAGTAATCATTCCCATTCCTCCAATAGCAGTTCAACAAGAAATAGCCTATATTCTCGATAGTTTCACCAGGCTGGAGGCGGAGCTGGAGGCGGAGCTGGAGGCGGAGCTGGAGGCGCGTGCGCGCCAATATGAATACTATCGCAACCAATTGCTCAATTTTGAAGGAAAGGAGGTGGAGTGGAAGACTTTGGGGGAGATGACTTCTTTAATTACGAAAGGTACTACGCCAAAAGCATTTACAAAAAGTGGAATTTCATTTGTAAAAACAGAAGCATTTGATGGTTCAAGAATCGATAGGTCTAAACTATCTTATGTTGATGAAATTACACACCAAACATTTTTAAAGCGTTCTATTCTTGAAGCTAATGATATTTTATTTACAATAGCAGGTGCAACTATTGGTAAAATTGCAATTGTAACCGAAGACATTTTACCAGCGAATACTAATCAGGCACTTGCAATAATTCGTTTAAATGAAGGAGTGAACAGAAAATATATTTTCTACATTCTTAAATCTGATTATATGCGTATTTACATAAATCAATGTGCTAAAAGTTCGGCACAGCCAAATTTAAATTTACAGCAATTAAATGAGTTTCAAATCCCAATTCCACCCCTTCCCGAGCAACAAAGAATAGTTGATATATTAGATAAATTCGATGCTTTGGTAAACGACATTTCTATTGGTTTACCTGCCGAAATAGAGGCGCGGCGCAAGCAGTATGAGTATTACAGAGGTCGGTTGTTATCATTTAAATCATTATAAAACAACCTACTACAATGTTTTACTTAGGGGCTGCTGAAAAACACTCAACACTTTCTGCACCAGTAATTTATTTGCACTAAACTGCAATGCAGATGCAGGTGTTTTAAGCAAAATCATTAAAAAATCCTTGCATTTCAATTTTATTGCTTCATTCATGTAATAAATTATGCGTTTATTTTCAAAAATAAATCGAATAGAATACTACGTTGAAAGTGTTTGTTAGTCTGTTGCACACCATCTTCTTCGTTGCCTTCCACTCGAAGTATTACTATACATCTTCGTCTTGTCGCCTCAAGGCCAGCGCACCTCAGACTTTTTCAGCAGACCCTACTTAATCCCATCACCTTATTGTCAGTTTTTCCTAATTTGTGACAAATTAGGAAAAATGAGGAAAAGGTTGTATATTTGCATTTCGTACAAAAAAAGCAATTGCCATGTTGGAACGACCACCCAAAACCACTGAAAAAAATATTTTGGATTCGATGCAATGGGGGTTTACACCTGAAATACAAAAGCTCAATATGGAATACCCATACTGGGATAAGGTGAAATACATGAAATCACCGGGCAATCTGAATTCCTTGCAATTGTGGCATGCATTCAAGTGTATTCGCCTGCTCAACCGTAAGTTTCTGAAGTTTGGCAAATACAAGTTTAGTTTTACGCTCACCGACGAAATGTTCACCTTGCTTCATTATTTCGACATGAATATTGGAGGCAACCTGACCGGCGAGCAGATTATTCCATCAGAAAATAAAAATGTATATCTGATATCATCCATTATGGAAGAAGCCATTGCTTCGAGTCAGATGGAAGGTGCAACCACTACTCGTAAGGTAGCCAAGGATATGCTGCGTAAAAATGAAAAGCCCCGGAACAAAGGGCAGCAAATGATTTTAAATAATTACAAAACAATAAAATATATAAAGGAACACTCAAAGGATGATTTTTTTATTGAAAGATTAAAGGAAATTCACCGGTTAATGACAATAAATACGCTCGATGATGAAAAAGACATGGGAAGCATTCGCAACCACGATAATATAATGGTTGTTAATGGCATTACTGGTGATATAGCGCACAATCCGCCATCTCATGACGAGTTGGAAACCTTGCTTTCCGATCTGGAAGCTTTTTTCAATCAAAACTCCGGCTCTTTTATACATCCCATTGTTAAGGCAATCACTGTGCATTTCATGCTGTCCTATTTCCATCCCTTTGTTGATGGCAATGGACGTACGGCACGCTCTCTTTTTTACTGGTATATGATGAAGCAGGGTTATTGGCTCATTGAATTCATGTCGGTTTCCCGCATCATATATAAAACAAAAATAATGTATGAGAAAGCGTTTTTATATACAGAGTATGATGACAATGATTTGACTTATTTTATATTGTACAATTTACGTACAATGAAAAAAGCATTTGAGGAACTAAAAATGTATTTGAAACGCAAAACAGAAGAAAACAAAAGTGTTGCACTTCTTGCCTCCATTAAGGGAATTAATCATCGTCAGGCTCAAATAATTCAAATTGTACAAGAAAGACCTGATGTTCTTTTCACTGTTAAAGAAATCGAGAATCGTTTTTCTATTGGCAATCAAACTGCCAGGACTGATTTATTAGGATTGGCCGAATTAGGATATTTGACTGAAATACCTTTAAACAAGAGAAAAACAGCTTTCATTAAATCAAAGGAGTTTGAATCAATAATTAACAGTTTTTCCTAATTAGTGAGAAATTAGGAATAATTAGTGAATCGGTTCAGGTATAAAAAAATATAATGTCGTATTAAGTCAAAAGATGTGAATCAATATAATATAGTTGCCGAGAATCCCGAAAGTACGGTAGTAGCCGAATACCAACCGCTCTACCGCAAGGAAACAAGCTATCAGTCGGAATCCGAACTTGAAAATGCATTCATTGCCCTGCTACAAACGCAGGCTTATGAATATCTGACCATAAGAACCGAAGAAGAACTTGTTGCCAACCTGCGGCTACAGCTGGAAACTGTGAACAACTACCACTTTACTGATAAAGAGTGGTCGCTTTTTTTCAACAGCAAAATTGCCAATCAAAATATTGGTATCGAAGAAAAAACAACCATCATTCAGGAAGACCACATACAACTGCTCACAAAAGAAGACGGCACCATAAAAAACATTTATCTGATTGACAAAACCAATATTCACAACAACCGCCTGCAGGTCATAAACCAATACGCCACCGACAGCGGACAACGTTCGAACCGATATGATGTAACCGTGCTTGTAAACGGTCTGCCACTGGTGCATATAGAACTTAAAAAACGCGGAGTCGATATCAAAGAGGCATTTAATCAGATAAACCGATATAGCCGCGAATCGTTCTGGTCGGGCAGCGGGCTGTTTGAATATGTTCAGCTTTTTGTAATTTCAAACGGCACCTACACCAAATACTACAGCAACACCACGCGCCACACCCACATTAAGGAGTCAGGCGAATCGGGCATTAAAAAAGGAAAACAAACCAGCAACAGTTTTGAGTTCACTTCGTGGTGGGCCGATGCCACCAACCGCCCCATAACCGACCTGATGGACTTTGGTCGCACTTTTTTCGCAAAACATACCCTGCTAAATCTGCTAACAAAATACTGCGTTTTTACGTCGGATAAACTTTTGCTGGCTATGCGCCCCTATCAGATTGTAGCCACCGAGCGCATTCTGAACCGGATTATTATTGCCGATAATTACAAAAAATACGGTACCGTTGAGGGTGGCGGCTATATCTGGCACACCACCGGAAGCGGAAAAACACTCACATCCTTCAAAACAGCCCAGCTTGCAAGCAAACTGCCTTTTATCGAAAAAGTGCTGTTTGTGGTTGACCGCAAAGACCTGGACTATCAGACCATGAAGGAATACGACAAGTTTGAGAAAGGAGCTGCAAACAGCAACAGCAGCACCCGGATACTTAAAAAGCAACTTGAGGATACCAATGCAAAAATTATCATCACTACCATTCAGAAATTATCGGTACTGATTAAAAAACATAAGAATCATCCGGCTTTCAACCTGCGTGTAGTAATCATTTTCGACGAGTGCCACCGTTCGCAGTTTGGCGAAATGCACACTGCCATTACAAAAAGTTTCAAAAAATATCATTTATTCGGCTTCACGGGTACGCCAATTTTCGCCATAAACTCTTCATCAAGCGGCAATCCCGGTTTTCGCACCACAGCGCAGGCATTCGGCGAAAAACTTCACACTTACACCATTGTGGATGCCATCACCGATAAAAACGTGCTTCCGTTCCGCATAGACTACATAAGCACGATGAAAGAACAGGAAAACATTGCCGATGAAAAAGTCTTTGATATAGACCGCGAAAAAGCACTGATGGCACCGCAGCGAATCAGCAATATTGTTACTTATATCCGCGAACACTTCGACCAGAAAACAAAACGAAACAGCTATTACCAGCTCAAAGACCGCCGCCTGGCCGGATTCAATTCCATATTTGCAGTTTCGTCCATCGAGGCAGCAAAAATATACTATGCCGAATTTCAGCGCCAGATGGCCGGTTTACCATCCGACAAACAACTTAAAACAGCGCTGATTTATAGCTTTGGAATGAATGAACCCGAGGCAGACGGTATGCTTGACGATGAAAATCCGGAAGATACCGGCCGCCTTGACCAGAATTCACGCGACTTTCTGGAAGCAGCCATACAAGACTACAACAATATATTCAAAACCAACTACGACACCTCGGCCGACAAATTTCAGAACTATTACAAAGACGTCTCACAGCGCGTAAAAGACCGTGAAATCGATTTATTGATTGTAGTAAATATGTTTCTTACCGGCTTCGATGCAACAACTCTAAACACACTGTGGGTTGATAAAAACCTGCGTCTGCATGGTCTGTTACAAGCCTATTCGCGCACAAACCGCATTCTGAATACCATTAAAACATTCGGAAACATTGTTTGCTTCCGCAACCTCGAAAAAGCTACCAATGAAAGTATTGCGCTTTTTGGCGACAAGGAAGCCGGCGGCGTTGTGTTGCTCAAAACATACAGCGAATATTATAACGGCTACAATGATGGAGATATGGACGTGCCCGGCTATGCCGCACTTGTAGCTACGCTTACAGATAAATTTCCGGTGGGTGAGCCCGTTGAAGGTGAAAACAATCAGAAAGAATTCATCAAACTGTATGGCACCATTCTTAAAGTCAAAAACATACTGTCAACTTTTGATGAGTTTGCAGGCAACGAAATTTTGTCGGAAAGAGATGTTCAGGACTACCATAGCATGTACATAAATCTGTACAACGAATTCCGGAACAAAGAAAAAGGCGACTGCGAAAACGTAAACGATGATATAGTCTTTGAGATGGAGCTGATCAAGCAGGTTGAAATCAACATTGATTACATATTGCTGCTTATCAAAAAATACCACGACGGACATCTGCAGGACAAGGAAATTACCATCAGCATCATCCGTGCAATTGATTCCAGTATCGAATTGCGCAACAAAAAAGAGCTGATTGAACGCTTTATTGATTCTCTTACGCCTTCGTCCAACATCGACGATGACTGGCAGACCTTTGTAAAAAACCAGAAAGCCGCAGAACTTGACAGCATCATCGAGGAAGAAAATCTGAATAAGGAAGAGACATACAAGTTCATGAACAACGCTTTCAGCGATGGATATGTTCAGACAACAGGCACTGCACTCGCCAAAGTATTACCACCCGTTTCACGCTTTACGCCCGGCGGCGACCGCACCCTCAAGCGCGAACTCGTCCTTGGCAAACTAATGGACTACTTCAACAGGTTTTGGGGGATTTCGTGAGGTTTTGTAAAATGTAACGACTATGTTCTATACTCAGGAATGTGTAAATAGGCCGCAATTTGTACAAGGAAAAATACGAGGCATTTAAATTTAGCGGAGAGACAGGGATTCGAACCCTGGGACCCCGAAGGGTCAACGGTTTTCGAGACCGCCCCAATCGACCACTCTGGCATCTCTCCTTTTCCGTTTCGGAATGCAAATTTACGGATTATACCGTGTTGAAAAAATTTTATTCAAAAATTTTAATTATTACTTTTATCTTTTCTATTAAAAACTTAATAATATGAAAAGACTTATATTTTTTGTTTTTGCTTTCTTTTATGTGATTTATACAAATGCACAGGCTATTACCGAAAAAAGAATTGAATTTGATTTGCGCAATGGTTATTATAATGAAAGAATTTTTGAGTCATCAAAAGGCTTTTTTGTTTTAGAATCAATAGCCGACAAAGATATTGACGGAAAAACCGAAATAAAATACGATTTATATAATGGCGATCTTGAACTTGCAAAAACAGAATCTGTTTTTCTTCCAAAAAGGTTTCACAAGGCTGGTTTCTACTACAACGATAATTATATATATAATTTGTATTTTATTACGGGTAACGAATTTATTATAAACATAATAGATATGGTTACCCTGGATTCTAAAATAATTACGGGTAAACATACTCCAAAAATAATAGTTGAGTCATTTGCCGTTTATGGAAACAATGCCTATTGCTCAGCATTTTATAAAAAAGCCAAAATAGTTTTAAAAATTGATTTGAGTACGGGAAAAGAGACTATTGTTCCGGTAAATATAGGCACAATCAGCCCAAAAAAAATTAAAATTGAAAATTTTCAGTTAATCGAAAAAACAGGCGAAGTTTTCTTGTTTGCTAAAGCAAGATTAAGTAAATCAATGCAAGAGTTTTACATGATTAAAATTTCAGATAACGAAACGCATAATGATGTAATTAAAATTTCAAGTGCTCTCGATAATTCAATTAGTTCAATTTCGGCAGACAAAATAGACAACGATAAGATTATTATAACCGGAACTTATTCAAAAAATGGATATACATCGGAGGGATTATTTTTTGGAGAGCTTGATGATGGCACTTTAAGTTATATGAATTATTATAATTTTCTGGATTTAAAAGATTTTCTTTCCTATTTGCCACCGAAAAAGCAAGAAAAAATAAATAAGAAAAAAGAAAAAAAAGAAGCACAAGGAAAAGAAATGACTCTCGACTACTGGATTGCTTCGCACAACATTATTGAACTTAATGATGGCTATTTATTTCTTGGAGAAGCATACTATCCAACCTACCGAACCGAAACATACACAACTTATGTAAACGGCGTTGCCACAACGCATTACAGAACCGTTTTTGATGGTTATCAATATACTCATGCCACCTTAGGAAAATTTTCCAAAAAAGGAGAGCTTATGTGGGATGTATGCTTTGAATTGAATCCGGGATACAAACCATTTTCCGTAAGGCGTTTTATTGCCATTTCGGATAAAACAGCCGACCAAATCAGCATGGCTTATACTTCGCGTAATAACATTGTATCAAAAACTATTGATTTTAACGGTAAAATAATAAGTGATAAAAAGTGGAATTATATAGAAACAAATAACGAAACTGACAAATTAAAACGTACATATTCATCAATTAATCATTGGTATGGCAATTATTTTCTTGCGTATGGAAGTCAGGTAATTAAATCTGACAATGGCAAACGCAAGGTTTATTTTATTAATAAAATTGGATTTTAAGCAATAAACAGGGCATAATAATAAAAAAGAAGCTTAAAGTTTTTAAGCCTCTTTTTGTGAGTCTTGGCAGATTCGAACTGCCGACCTCTTGCCTGTCAAGCAAGCGCTCTAAACCAGCTGAGCTAAAGACTCGATTAAAAAATCTTTGTAATCTCTATAAAAAAAGAACAAACCCTATCTGCTAAATAGCGAAACAAAGATATATATTTTTAAGTTTTAAAAATCAGATTCAAAAACATTAAATGCATTTTAATTAAACAGGCAACTGTAATTTTTAATTAAAGTTTTTGAAAAATTATACCATCTGCTCAATATTCCATGAAAAAGCGCGTACTCCCGCAGCTTCGTTGCGCATATCGAGCTTTTTAACGTTTGACAGTAATTCTTCGACTTTATCATCTTGTACTATGGTCATTACAGCCGAATTCATATCGGGCCATGTATGTGTTCCTCTGTGTGGCTCTCCGCTAATATTTCCCCTGCCCTGAACTTCTTCGAAAAAGGTAAATCCGCGAATACCAAGCTGATCGAGCATATATTCCACACGCTCTGTATGAGACTGATTAAATACAATAAATACAGCTTTCATTTTTTAGTTTTTTGATGTTTTAACAGAATCATCTGAAATTTTCATAAAAATAAATTCCTTTTCTTTTCTTTTCGCATCACTTCTTTCTCCACGCTTAGACATTATTCCGTACAATACGGGAACAATGATTAAAGTAAGAAAAGTTGAAACAGTAAGACCACCAATAATTACAATTCCCATTGGTCTCCACATTTCGGAACCTGCTCCTGAGCTAATTGCCATTGGAATCATACCAAATATGGCAGTAATGGCAGTCATTAATACCGGACGAAGACGCGATTGGCCTGAAAGGGCAATTGCCTCGTTTAATTCATATCCCCTGTCGCGCATCAAATTGGTGTAGTCAACCAACACTATACCGTTTTTCACAACTATACCAACCAGCATTATGGCTCCAAGAGCGCCAATCATATCGAGGGTAACTCCTGTGATATACAAGGCAAGAATTATTCCCGACAAGGCAAAAAAGACCGATGCCATTATAATAAATGGTTTTTTAAAAGATTCAAATTGCGATGCCATTACAATAAACACAAGCATTATAATAAGCATCATGAACAAGCCCATATCAGCAAAAGTTTCCTGCTGATCTTGATAGTCTCCGCCAATATTCAAAGTTATTCCGCTGGGAATCGTTAAGTTATTTAATTCTTTTTTTATGTCCGATGCCAATTCTCCAAGCGATGTCTTGTAAGGTGTAACGGCAACTGTAACAATGCGCTGACGGCTTTTGTGAGTAATTGTTTGGGGTGTCCAAAATTCCTCCACCCGTGCTATTTCGCTTAGCTTTATTTTTTGACCGGTTGGCGTTGGAATGCTAAGGCTTTGTATTGTGCTAATACTATTGCGGTTTTCTTCTTTCATGCGAACAACAATATTATATTCTTCGCCTTCTTCTTTCAAAAAGCCTGCATTCATTCCCAGCACTCTGTTTCTCACATACATTGAGACTGCAGACGATGAAAGCCCGTGCATAGACAATTTTTGCTTGTCAACAATAACTTTTAGTTCAGGACGGTCGTCCTCCCTGCTTATTGTAATATCCCTTGCGCCTTTAACATTGCTCGAAATTGTTTTTTTTATGTTTTCGGCCATAATGGCTGTTTGGTCAAAATCATAACCATATATTTCGATATTTACAGTTGAGGCACCTTTATTGCCCATTCCCATCATTCCGGCCACCTGAGCCTGATACGCAGTTAGTTCCGGATATAAAGACATTTCATTGCGAAGTACTTCAGCTATTTCAAAAACACTTCTTTCCCGCTCCCTTTTGTTGGAGCAAACAATTGTCATTGCAATTTTGTTATTTGTAGCCGATGAAAACATGGAAGAAATAGTGGCTTCGTCGCTTGAACCCACGGTTGTGGAAATAATATTAATTTCCGGTGCAATTTCCTTAAAACGAACTTCGAGTTTACGAGCCGTTTTCATTGTTTCTTCAAGGCGTGTACCACGCTGCAGGTCGGCTGTAACAGTAATTCTTCCGGCATCGCTTTGTTGCATGAAGTCAGTACCTATTTTCCCAAATAAGGCCGGTAACAAAGACAAAACAAAGAAAACAAGTAAAATAGATAATGTAATTTTTTTATGATTTAAGCTCCAGCGCAAAATATTGGCATATCTCAAATCAAGCTTGTGAAGCATTTTGCCAATAGATTTATCGTACCAAATAACTTTTTCTTTTTCCTCTGTTAAACGTCCTGTATTATCAACAAAAACTTTTTTACCCCGCAAAATGCGTGAAGCAAGCATAGGAGTCAGCGAAATGGCTACAACAGCCGAAATAGCTATAACTATTGTTACTATCCAGCCAAGCTCTTTAAACATTATGCCGGCCATTCCGCCCAGCATTGTTAACGGAAGAAAAACGGCAATAATAACCAGCGTTGTGGCAATAACCGAAATCCAAACTTCATTTGTTGCAGCTACAGCAGCCTCGCGTGGGGTTGACCCCCGTTCAATGTGCTTCATTATGTTTTCAAGAACAACAATTGCATCATCAACTACCAATCCTATAGCCACTGTTAAAGAAGACAAAGAAATAATGTTTAAAGAACTATCAACAAAAGCAAGATACACAAAAGAGCCAACCAAGGCTATCGGAATTGTAATAGCAATAATAAATGTTGCGCGCCATCTGCCAAGAAAAAACAATACCACCAATACAACAAAAAGAAGTGCAAACATTATGGATTCTTCCAAGCTATATATTGAATCTTTTATTGTTTCGGCAGAATCATATATTACAGAGATATTTATATCTGACGGAAGACTTGATTTAACTGTTTCAAGTTTTTTTTGAACATCGGATACAACTTGCACGGTATTGGCTCCCGACTGCTTTGTTATAACAAGTCTTACTCCGTTTTTACCATTTATTTTTTCATCGAGAGTCAAATCTTTAATCGTATCTTTTACATGAGCAATATCACGAACAAAAACTTGTTTGCCGTCCATTGTTGTTTTAACAACAATATCTTTTATTTCATCGCTTTCGATATATTCGCTCCGTACCTGCAAGGCATATTGTTCTTTATCCATTTTAACAACACCCGACGACACATTTAGGTTATTGCTGCTTATTGCCGTGCCAACCTGTTCGAGTGATATTCCGTAAGCATCCATCTGATCCTGATCAAGATCTACATACACATAGCGAATTGGCGAACCCGAAATGGAAATATTTCCGATTCCATCTACCTGATTTAATATTGGCACAACCTGGTCGTTTAAGATTTTATCGAGTCCTGCATAGCTTTCTTCTGCTGTTACGGCAAACATAATTATCGGCATCATGCTTGTGCTGAACTTGAAAATAAAAGGATTGGAACAACCTTTTGGTAAGCGGTCTTTTGTAAGATCAATATAAGACCTGACATCATTTATAACCTCATCGAGGTTTGTTCCCCACTTAAGTTTCAGCATCACTAACGACATATTATCCTTTGATGTTGAAGTGAGTTCGTCAAGTCCATCAACAGAGTTTAAAGTGTTTTCAAGAATTTTTGTAACATTTACCTCAACTTCGCTTGAACTTGCTCCCGGATAGGTTGTCATTACAGTAATATACGGCGCTTCAATATCAGGGAACTGGTCTATGGGAAGTCTGGTAAACGAAAAAATTCCTATAACCAATACGGCCACAAAAAGTAAAATTGTGGTTACCGGCTTATTTATTGCAGTTTTGTAAATTGCCATTTGTTTGTAAGTTTTTTGTCAGCCAATAATCAAAGCATTAAAACCTATACTTAAAAATTGGCACAACAATCATTTAATTCTTTAATTACTTTATCACTTCTAATTTGGTTCCGTCAACGAGTTTGGTTTGACCAAGGACAACAATTTGGTCTCCTTCTTTCACTTGATCAGAAATTATTTCAACTTTATCGTCATAGCGCTGACCTAATGTTACCGCAATGCGCTTTGCAATGCCATTGTTATTAATAAAAATAAATCTTTCATTAGAGCCGGTCAATTTCAAAACAGCCTGATACGGCACCAAGAGAGCTTCTATTTCGCCCATTTCCAAAGTTGTGCGAACAAACATTCCGGGACGTAATTTAGCTGTTCCATTAGGAATTCTGAGTTTTGCCTGAAAAGTATGAGTTGCCGGATCTATTGTCGGATAAACTATTTCAATTGAAGCCGGGAAAGATTCATCTTTGTAAATATCCGAATGTAAATTTAATGTCATGCCGGCTTTTACAAGCGGAAAATACGTTTCGGGAACCGACACAAGGGCTTTCAGTTGATTAATCTGTGTAATAACAAGAATAGGTGCTCCACTATACAGTTCGCCATCAACATAATTTTTTGCAGAAACAACTCCCGGAAAGCGTGCTGTAACGAAGGTATTTTCCGTTAAAAAACTTAAACTCTCTTTTGCCTGGTCATATCCAAGCTTAGCCTGATCGTATGTTTGCTGAGAAACAGTATTTGTTTCCTTTAAAGCCTTTACACGTTCAAACTCAATGCCGGCTTGAGTAAATGCAAGCTTTGCAGAATTGTATTTATTCTGATCCATTCTTACCAACATTTGGCCTGTAGAAACATATGAGCCAACCTCAACATAAATATGTTCGATATTGCCGGTGAGCGAAGGCGATACTTTCATGGTTTCATATCCCTCTAATGTGGCTGATAAATCAATTTTGCGAGAAACTTTTTCCTTTTGAACAGTTTCTACTTTCACCTTCTCTACTTTGTTTTCGTTTGAATTTTGATTTTGCGTTTTATCTTTATTACCACACGCAAACATTGTTATAGCCAAGCTAAGCACAAATGCAGTCTGAAACAACTTATTCATTTTATTTTTCGTTTTTTTATTTTTCAAATTTTATTATTCGTTTTGCAACAATTCTTCAAGTGCTATCTGAGCAGAAATTAAATTCATTAAAGTCTGAACATAACTGCTCTGCGCATTTATAAGGCTTGTGCCGGCATTAGTAACTTCAAGACTTGATGCCATGCCATTTTCAAATTTAAGAGAAACATCATCGAAAATGCGTTTATTTACCTCGATGTTTTTTTTCTGTGTTTGATAGGTTTCAAGCGCACTGCTTAAATTATAACACAACTGTTTGTGTTGAATTATCAATCCCTCCTCGGCATCAGCCAATGTGTTAAGTTGCTTTTCATAATCAATTTGTGCAGCTTTAACCGATGCATATCTGCTGGCACTTGAAAAAATAGGAACCTTAAGTGAAACACCAATAATATTAGGAGGCGTCATATTCATTGTTGGTTCATCGCTAAAGTATTCCTTTTTTGTATAACTGTGAAACGCCGTTACAGATGGCGCGTAAGCCCATTTTTTCTGATTTAACTGCGCTTTTGAAATATCCGTACTACCCAATAACAATTGATAATTATAGTTGTTTTCAACAGAAAACTGATTGCTGAGCAGGGATTTTGCCTTTTCTATATCTACCAACTCATCTATTGTTTGTGTTAGCAAAATTTCATCATCAACGCCAATTCCCAGTTGCAAGCGTAATGCATTGTAAACCATTTCAAGAGAACGTTTGACAGAATTAATACTGTTTTCTATTGTAACAATTTGTACTGACAGTTTATCGGCATCGGTTTGATTTAGAATACCAACCTTAACCGAATTCTCGGTATGAGCCAACAACTGCCGCATGTTTGCAAGATTTGAATCAAGCAGGTTGGATGTTTCTTCCATAACCAAGGCAGAAAAATATAATGTTCTAACCTGATTTAAAACCTGCTGTTCTGTCTGTTTTCGGACAATGTCCGACATATCGGCAGCAATTTTTTGCATTTGAACGCCAATAATCTGTGCTGCACTAATAGATATCGATGTTGTTACCGAAATAGTGGCATAAGGCGGCATGGCTATATTAAAGCCCATCATGTTGAGTTTGTATCCCATCATGTTTGCATAGTCGAATGCGCCATTTACCTGTGGCATCATGGTTAAAAATGTTGACCACCTATTTGCCTCGGCTTTTTGAATATCAAGCGTGGCATTCTTTATTTTCCGGTTATGAGAAAGTGCAAATTCCTGTGCCTGACTTAAAGAAAGTGAAAGCTTTTCCTGAGCAAAAGTCAGCTCACAAAGAAAAAGTATGGATATAAGTAAAATAATTCTCTGTTTCATTTTTTAAGATTTATTCCTGATTTTTTAATTGCTTTTTAAAAAGCCTATTTCGCTTTTTTGTTTCTACGTTCCTTAATCAACTTGCCTTCAAGATATTCAAGACCCTTATCGTTTGCTATGCCTCTGATGTGATAAATAAACAATTCTGTTAAAATTGTTTCCGAACTGATATTTTTAATTGTATCATCATCGGCCTCCATAGAAAGAAACTGGTCCATTCTGATTAAATAAAAATATGCAATTACATGTGTATTCATGTCTTTGCGATATAGTCCTTCTTTTATTCCCTGAGATAAATTCCGCTCAATATGACTTAATATTTTACCCCGCTTATAATCCATCATGGTTTTAAATGCCTCAGGATAATATTTTTTTAAATCATATTTAACCGCCGGATTTATCTAGCCCATTTGCTCAATCAATATCTGGCTTACCTCCAATAAAATATCTATGGCGTTTCCGTCAGTAAATTTCAAGTTTTGAAAACAACGATTGGTTTGTTCCATGTGAAACTTCATAACCGATTGCACCAGTTCTTTCTTGTCGGAAAAATATTGGTACAGTGTTTTTTTCGAAACGCCAAGCTGGCGCGCAATATCGTCCATCGAAAGGCTTTTAATGCTGTATCGCAAAAATAGTTTTGACGATTCTTCTAAAATGTATTGCAGTTTTTCTTCCATGCTGCAAAATTAATATTTTTTTTACAACGGAAACATTTTTTATAATTTTTGTTTCCATAGTTTTTAAAATTGTTTTATTGTTCAATTATATTGCTGATTATTAAAGCGTAAGCAAATCAAATTATTTTAAATACTAAAACAAAAATCTCTTATATAGCAGTTTATTTAGCGCCATTTTTTGTATTTTAGCAAAAAAACATCATGCGATACAAATTAATGTCATCAGATTTTTTTAAACAAAACAGAAAACAGGTAATTGAAAAATTATTGCCTCAAAGTATTGTAATACTTGCGGGCAACGAATATATGCCGTGGAGTGGCGACCAGGATTATCCTTTCAGACAAAATTCCGACTTTTTTTATTTAACGGGAATTGATGAAGAAAACACCTTGTTGTGTTTATGCCCGCACCATCCCGACCCAAATATGCGCGAAGTATTGTTTATTCAGGAAGCCGATCCCACCATGGTAATTTGGTTTGGCAAACGTCTTAATCCTGAAGAGGCATCAAAAATATCCGGAATAAAAACAGTTAAATGGCTAAAAGATTTCAAAGCATCAGTCAGAGACATGGCTCTTCAATCCCGTACAATATATATGGGGTTAAATGAATATTTAAAGTACAATACCAATACTCCCGATGCCAACCGAAGACTTGTTGATGAAATAAAATCTTTATTCCCTCTGCATCAATACGAGAGACTAACACCAATAACAACAGAACTTCGCTTATGCAAAAAGCCCGAAGAAATTGAAACCATTTCAAAAGCCATTGACATTACAAAACATGCTTTTATGCGTGTTCTGCAAACCACAAAATCGGGGCTAATGGAATACGAAGTTGAGGCAGAAATTACTCATGAATTTATCCGAAGAGGTTCATCCGGACACGCATACAGTCCTATTGTTGCAGGAGGAGAAAATGCATGTGTTTTACATTATATAACCAACGATTGCAAGTTAGTTGACGGTGATTTGCTTTTACTTGATTTTGGAGCTGTATATGGTAACTATGCATCGGATTGTTCGCGAACCATTCCTGTTAACGGAAAATTTTCTCCTCGTCAAAAAGAATGCTATAATGCCGTTTTAGACGTCTTTAAAAAAGCAAAAAAACTTTTTGTGCCGGGTACAAGCATAGATAAAACAAACAAACAAATTGCTTTGATGCTGGAAGAAAAAATGATTGAACTTGGCTTGTTTTCTGCCGAGGACGTTAAAAACAATTCATCATCTACTCCACTTTATTTTAAATATTACATGCACGGTGCATCTCATTTTATGGGTCTGGATGTTCATGATGTAGGGTTGCGTTCAATGACTCTGAAAAAAGGAATGGTTATTACGTGCGAGCCCGGCTTGTATATAAAAGAAGAAGGTATTGGAATTAGAATAGAAAACGATATTTTGGTTGACGACAATCCTGTTGATTTAATGCAGGATATACCATGTGAAGTTGAAGAAATAGAACTTTTGATGCAGAAATGATTTTCCGAATCAAAAAGATAATCTGCCTATAAAGCTACGCTTTAAATTTGCTACACTAAAACAAAAAAGCCAATTAGCTTATTTTCCTTCAATAATCTGAACTGCTTTTTCAAGCACTTCGTCACGACCATCAACGTATCCGCGCAAAGTCGGATTTACAACCACATCGGGTACTATGCCTGTTCTTTGTGTTTCTTTTCCGTTTGGATAATAAACTCCTATTCCTGAAATATAAGTGCTTATTCCGCCCGGCAGAATAATTTTACTTACATTGCCATCGGCTCCGGCTGTTGTACTGCCCACTACGGTAGCAATGGAAGTGGAACTCAATGCCATGGCGGTATATTCAGCGTTACTAATTGTAGATTCGTTAACAAGAATTACAAGTTTACCATTATAAGCGTTTTTCATTCCCCAAACACTAAGCGGTTTGGTAAAATTAAACAAACCGGGATTCGAGGCATTTGTATTAGAAAACTTCACAAATGCAGTGTTTTTAACATGAAAATATGAACTAAGGGAAAACACAACAAAATCATTGGGATAACAACGTAAATCAACAACAATCCCTTTTGATAATCTTAACTCGCCCATCATTTTAGGGATTTCCTTGTTTCTTATGGTTCCCATGTAAATATATCCGATTTCAGGTGTTAAAAATCTCCATGTTGGTTTTTCGCTTTCGGCACCAACATTTGTTTTTGTAAAAACAGCCTCGGGAGTATGACACGAAAGGCTTTTCGATTCGGTTTTGCCGTTTCGCAAATAAGAAACGGTAATTCCTCTGTTGTTTGACCTTAACAAATACTCCGAAATAAAAGCCAGGCGTGTTGGTTCATTCGATGCAGGTACATATTTTTTTAAGCGTTCAACCTTTTGCATCACACTCTCACCATTAATATCAATAATTATGTCCCCGGGTTGCAAATCGTCTCCCGTAAGCAATTTTTCGTTTAAGTAGCCTTTTACAACAGCATGATTTTCCACAAAAGTCAATTTGTAATTTGCATAGTTTCTGCCATAAAAAGCATCGTTAAAATCGCTGCTGAATTTTGGAAAAGCGTGAGAATCATTTATTCTTGTAATCATTTCGAGCACCACTTTTTGTGCTTCAAAATCATCTTTTGCAGCCAGTATTTTCGATATAAATTCTGCCGGTATATTATGCCATTCTTCTCCTATTAAATTTTTATAGGGAAAGAAATATTCTATCATATTGTAATACCTAAAAACGGTCAAAAGCCTAAACCCGTCGTCATTCCAATTAATAGATGGATAATCTCTTTCATTTGTGAAATCAACATTACTTGCAGATGTAAAAGTAAAATAATAATTACTGCTGCCCCGTTTTGTATTTCTGATTTTAATAAGCTGTGAGCTTAATTTAGTCCCTAATTCAGTAGTGTCTTTTAACCAATCAAGTTCAGGAATAAGTTTTGTGTTTGCTTTAATTTTCATTTTATTTCCCTTACCACTAACATTGCCAAGTTTATTAACCCATGCCAGCAGTGAATCGTTGCGTTGATTTTTATCTGTTATGGGTAAATATGCAGGAAGAAAGCGAAACAACTCATTATCCCAGTTGTAATTTCCAGCAGCTATAGCCGGATGATAATATTTAAGGAATCCCCAGATTTTGCAAAGCAGCGCCAAATTATCTATTTGAATTCTGTTTGAAAAATCAATTTCTACTCCGCTGTTTTTCGAAAAGGCAGTATCTGAATCAGCTTTATACTCCGGACTTTTAAGTTTTGGGGCTTTTGTATAATCTTTTCCGTCAACCAAAAGCCTGAAATCGTCTGCCCAAAGCGAACCACTACCATTCAATATTACACCCACATAAATTGTTTTTGCACCTTTACCCATTGAAAACACAGGTGTGTTAAACTCATACCAGTCGTTGGTGCCTTTGAGATTAGAAACGTTATTTGTGAAATAATAATCATTGCCGGAGCCGTCAATACGAACAAACAGCGAAGCATAACCGTCTGCTACATTTTCGGTTTTCATAAAAGCCTTAAACTGTGCCGATTTACCAACAAAATTTATGGGTATTGCATAAACAAAACAACCAAAATCGCCAGAAGTTGCATCAAAACCACGTGTCAACTCCAGTGCATTATTTCCACCGTGTTTTATTAGATTTTGAACATTGCAGGTATATTTTTCGCCCCATAATAAACTATTTTGAGGCAAAGTACTACCTGTTTCGCTCTGCTCAAAAGAAAAATCAAATACATTTTGTGCATTAATAAACAAAGCACCTAATAAGATTTGAAAAAACAGAAAAAATCTTTTCATTTTTTATGAATTAAATTATACTCTAAACTACAAACATTTTCAATTGGATATAAATGATATTACCGGTCTAAATCCAACTGTAGGCTCTGGACCTTTATATGGGGCAACACTTTCAATTCGTACATCATTACCTGCCGACATCCATGAACCGCCTACAACAATATCTTTTTGCTGAACCATTTCGGCAACATTACCCGACATGTCGTACAAACCATAATTATTTGGTTTATATGACATAACTTTAGCAGTAAAAAGATCATATCCGTCAGCCATACCTTTTGAAGCTTCGGAAATTAACTCATATTGACCCGTTTCATAATTGAATGTAATGTGCTTTTCGTTTAATGTTCTAAAATTGCACAAATAACAACCTTTTGAATTTCGTAAATACTTACCTTCCCACGGATACAAGGTCTGAGACAATCCTCCTTTTGCCGCCCAAATCCATTCTTCGCGCATAGGTAAACGAAACTGGGTGTTTGAATTACCGAGCAAAGATTCATACTTTTTTGTAAGCCATTTGCAGTATAATTCCGCACCTTCCCGCGAAACATTTACTACAGGATAATCGTCGTATGCAGGATGCCTGAAATAAATTTCAACTAACGGCAGATTTTTACCGTATAAATCATTCTGCCATTTATTGGTATCCGGCATTGCACTTTTATATGCATCAAAATCTCTTTTAGCTTTTAAATCGGATAAAAACTCTCTGTATTGTTTATTTGTTACCTCGGTTTTTGATATATAAAAAGCCTGAACAGATATTTTATTCGAGTCTAAAATATATGTCCCCATAGGTATAAAAACAAAATCTTTCGGCATTTTGTTTGGTCTTTTATAATTTTGGCTAAATGCCGAAAGCAAAACAAATACCGTTATTAAATAAAGAATTTTATATTTTTTCATGGTGAAAATTTTTACAACAATATTAACTATTTTAAAACACTATTGTCCGATAAAAATACGAAATAATTTTTTCATATTTTTAACTAGCAGATATTCAGTGTTTTAAATTTTCAATTTTCTTGATTTTAAAAAGTAAGCCCCCTTAAAACAAAGCCAGTTGTTCT
>Ga0255345_1001820_pt1 | contig 29192 bp, 27 predicted proteins | sample wastewater_treat_6_FD_192415 | JGI IMG/M metagenome (GOLD analysis project Ga0255345, IMG submission 192415) | Wastewater microbial communities from Lulu Island WWTP, Vancouver, Canada - plant20 | ecosystem: Engineered > WWTP > Wastewater > Unclassified | place: Canada: Vancouver, British...
TTTCTTCCCGATAATTCTACCAAGCCCAAATTGTATTATACATATACCTAATGAGCCTAAAGCTAGCATTATTTCTGTAGAATAGGATGAGGTTTCTTGTGTAACAAAAATATGAATAGTTTTGCCAATTACCAACGTTAATGCAAACGACCATAAGTAAAAAGTAATACCACTTACATGCTGTAAGCGTTGATGCATAGTGGGCAAATAGCGTTTTAGAATAAACACAATTAGTATAGGAAGGAGTATGGTAGGTAATACTTTTTTGGCTAATACATACATGGAGAAAAAAATATTTTCGTTAGAGTTAGTTCCTGCATATGCCAAAAATATAGGTATAATAAAAGCCGTAACTACATTACTAAATAATAAATAGCTAGTAATAAATTTGATATCTACTTTTAATAAATTGGTAATTACAGAAGCCGATGTTGCTGTAGGTACTAATACGCATATAAGTAATCCCATAGCCAATGTTTGATGTATTATACTACCAATAGCATACACAAGAATACTAAGAATGAGTTGTACAGTGAGTAGTTTGATATGCAATTTACCAATCTGTAAACTTAATTTTTCTAATTTAGAGAAAGTAAGCAATAGCATGATAAAAATAAGCATAGGAGTAATAAATGGAAAGGAGGAATATATATATCCAAAGAAATTATGAAACAAAGCTCCAAAAATTATTGCTATGAGCAATGTCCATTCTTTTATTAATTTTAAAATACGATACATATGATTAAATAAAAAACCTTTCCTTATATAATCTGGAAAGGTTTAGTGTACATAAGAAAACAGTTAGACAGATAGTTATTTACTTTTCAGTATTTTTTTTTGTCATGATTATATGAAGGACTAAACCAGCAAATAATAAGATTCCACCAATACTAAGTGTTGTGTTGGAATTAAATCCAAGGAAAGAAGGAATAATCAGAGCTAAAGCTCCTAAAATAATAACGATAACTCCTAGGTTTTTAATTAATGTATCCATAATGTGTTTTTTTGTGGTATGTTTTGTTACGCAAATAAACGAATAATTCTTGTTGTATAAAAATATTTTTCAAAAAAAATGCTACAATTCTAAATCTTCTTCTACTATGAGGTTGTCAATAATAAAAGTCTGTCTTTCAGGAGTATTTTTGCCCATATAAAAAGCTAAAAGCTCCTTCACAGCATCTTCTTTTCTAAGCCCAACAGGGTCTAAACGCATGTCCTTACCAATAAAATGTTTAAATTCATCAGGCGATATCTCTCCCAATCCTTTAAATCGAGTAATTTCAGCTTTAGCTCCTAATTTATTTACTGCCTCTTGTCTTTCTTCTTCTGAATAACAATAGATCGTTTCTTTTTTATTTCGGACTCTAAAAAGCGGTGTTTGCAAGATGTATACGTGCCCTTTTTTAATCAAATCGGGAAAGAATTGCAAAAAGAAACTAATCATTAATAGTCGAATGTGCATACCATCTACGTCGGCATCTGTTGCAATGATAATTTTATTGTATCGCAATCCTTCAATACCATCTTCAATATTAAGAGCAGCTTGCAAGAGGTTAAACTCTTCATTTTCGTACACAATTTTTTTAGTTAAACCAAAGGTATTTAATGGCTTCCCTTTTAAACTAAAAACGGCTTGCGTATTTACATCGCGACTTTTAGTAATAGAGCCACTAGCAGAATCTCCTTCGGTAATAAAAATTACAGATTCTGTTGCTTTATCACCAACTTTATCGTCTGAATAATGAATACGACAATCACGTAATTTTTTGTTATGTAAATTGGCTTTTTTTGCTCTGTCTCTAGCTATTTTAGTAACACCTGCAATTGCTTTGCGTTCTTTCTCTGAATCAATAATTTTCCTGAGTAAAATTTCAGCAGTTTCTGCGTGTTTATGCAAATAATTGTCAACTTCTTTCTTTATAAAATCGTTGATGTATTTATATACCGACACACCGTTCGGTTCCATATCTTTAGAACCTAACTTGGTTTTAGTTTGTGATTCAAACACAGGTTCTATTACACGCACACTGATAGCTGCCACTAAGCCATTGCGTATATCTGATGATTCAAAGCCTTTATTATAAAAGTCTTTTATCGTTTTGGTGATAGCTTCTTTAAAAGCTGAAAGGTGTGTGCCTCCTTGTGTGGTATGTTGTCCGTTTACAAACGAATAATACTCATCATTATATTGATTGCTGTGTGTAAATGCAATTTCGATATCTTCTCCTTTGAGGTGAATAATAGGATAAAGCGTATCAGCAGTAATGGTATCGCTTAATAAATCGTGCAATCCATTTTTACTATAAAACTTTTTACCATTATAATTGATGGTAAGCCCTGTGTTTAAATAAACATAGTTTTTTAATAAGGTTTCTATGTATTCATCTTGGTATACAAAACCTACAAAAATTGTATTATCTGGCTCAAAAAGAATAAGAGTTCCATTGCCCTTTTTTACGTTGTTGGGTACGACTCCTGATTTGGTTTTAATTGTGCCACGCTCAAATTCTGCCGTTGCGGTATCTCCATTTCTAAAACTTTGTATGCAAAAATACGAAGACAATGCATTTACCGCTTTTAGACCTACACCGTTTAACCCCACAGATTTAACAAAAGACTTAGAGTCGTATTTAGCTCCTGTATTCATTTTGGAGGTTACATCAACAATACTTTCTAAGGGAACTCCACGTCCGTAATCTCTTACTTCAACCCGTCCATTTGCTATGGAAACATCAATCTGTTTCCCATTACCCATAGTAAATTCGTCTATCGAGTTGTCTAATACCTCCTTGAGTAGTACATATATACCATCATCAGGCGAGGAGCCATCTCCTAGCTTACCAATATACATGCCAGGGCGTAAGCGTATATGCTCCTGCCATTCCAACGTTTTGATGTTATCGTTGGTGTATTCAGCTTCGGGATGTCTATTTTTAATTTCTTCTTCCATAATTTTAACGTACAAAGGTACATTTTTTTAAATAAAAAGGAAAGATTTAGATATGGGAAAAGATGTACTTTTTTAAAAAAAATAATGGGTTAAAGAAATATGCTTGAAAATGTGTATTTTTGCAATTTGAAAGATAGTATAAACGCTTTCATCCATACTAAACAAAACATAGGAATAAAAGAATGAAATATTTGTTAATCCCGCCCACTACGTTACAAGGTACAGTCGTATTGCCAACATCTAAAAGTATAAGTAATAGAGTGTTGATTATTAATGCTTTGGCAGAAAGCGATATGCCTATTGAAGGTGTTTCTGATTGCGACGATACGCGTGTGATGTTAAACGTATTGCAATCAAACGACACCGCATTTGATGTAGGTGCAGCAGGCACGTCTATGCGTTTTTTAACAGCATTTCTATCTAAGATAGTAGGTAAATGGGAAATAACTGGAAGCGAACGCATGAAAAACAGACCCATTAAACTACTGGTTGATGCACTGAATGAGTTAGGAGCAAAAATTGAATACATTGAGAAAGAGGGATATCCACCGTTGCGTATTTATGGCAGTGCATTGCAGGGTGGTCGTATTGAAATGCAAGGGAATGTTAGTAGTCAGTATATTTCTGCTTTGTTAATGTTAGCACCTACTATGCAACAGGGATTGCGGTTAGTGTTGCAAGGCGATATTATTTCGGTGCCATACATACAAATGACGATAAAAATAATGGAGCAGTTTGGTATTCAATCATACTGGAAAGACAATGAAATATACATTCCTAACCAAGCTTATACACCAGTTCCCTTCGTGGTAGAAGGAGATTGGTCGGCTGCTTCGTATTGGTACGAAATGCTTGCATTAGCACCACAAGGAGAGGTAGAATTGAAAGGCTTGTATAAAGATAGTGTGCAGGGTGATGCTGCTATTGCTACAATTTTTGAACACATTGGTGTGAAAACAAAGTTTACAAAGCAAGGAGTAATCTTATCTAAGAAAGCTCCAAAAAAGGGCAAACTGGTATATAATTTTGTAAATCAGCCTGATTTGGCTCAAACCTGTGTTGTGTGTTGCTGTTTGTTAGGGATACCTTTTTATTTTTCAGGATTACAAAGTTTAAAAATTAAAGAAACAGACAGAATCTATGCCTTGGTTACGGAATTAAAAAAGCTAGGATATGTCGTTCATCAAAAAGACAATAGTATTTTAGAGTTTAATAATGAACGGTGTGATGTGGCTACTGAACAGAGCATAGATACATATGATGATCATCGTATGGCTATGGCATTTGCTCCTGCTTGTATAAAAGTAGGAGAAATTTCTATCAACGAACCACATGTGGTAACGAAATCTTATCCAAATTTCTGGGTTGATTTGCAATCGCTTGGGTTTACTTTGCACCAAATGTAGGCTTATTTATATAGATAACGAAGCCATATCGCTGGTATTTCGTTGTTGCATAAAGCCTGATAATCGTTTGTATGACATGGATAGATACGTAATCCAGAAAGGGTAGGTATTTCAATCCACCAACGGTCGGTTTGTGTGTTGTGGTAAAAAATAATACCGTCATCGTGAATGTCTGATTGTACCACAAGTTTTGTATATATGGGATTATCTTCGTTTGGAGACTCTTGTTCACGTTTGTCTACGCCATCCAAGAAATGCCATATTGTTTCAGCAACTAAACGTGACGTATGATGTTGGTGATCGTTGATGCAGTCCCATGCTGAAATAACAAGAGCCTTCGTTTTGTCAGCATAGCCAGCAAAACGTGTTAGTTGGCAAACTTCTTCACCTGTAAATCCGTTGGGACAAGGAAACTTAGCCGCTGGTGCGTCAGATAGACGTACAGCACTCATATCAATACTTATCAAATCGGCATTGCGTAGAGTTGGCTCGAGTTTGAAAATATCTTTACGAGCTTCTGATAAGCGGGTTATATCTCCTTTATGTTCACGAATATACTGTCTTTGTCTTTCTGTGTAATAATATTGTTGGGCTCCTACAATGTCGATATTATCTAGTGTGTGATGTGTTGCAAGTTGTGTGATAAAAGAATGAGAACAGCTCGATTCTTGCATATCGCCAACATCAATTTTGGAGTCGATAAAGCACACCCCTACATTGGGTTGCACCTCAGTTATTCCTTTAAAAATAGCAGTTGTGAGCCATTGTTCTCCGCCAAACACAATACAAGGAATAGATTTTTCTGCCAACTCTTGTACTACATGCTCCAATGCCAATGCCATTTCTTTTTCTGATTTTCCTTTCTTCAGATTGCCCAAATCACGTAGTTTTATAGTAGTGAAGTTGCCAAAAAGTGTGTACAGATGGTTGCGGACGGTATTGGCAGAGTTATTTTTATCAGGTATGCCAATAAGTGCTACAGAAAAGTCTTGCGTGTGAAGGTTTGATGCAATGTATTCATTTTCTGACATATACGATGGTAATGTTGGGTTTACCAATACGTCGTTAAAATATAAGGAAATAGAGTCGGACATGCTTGTAAAAAATTAGAGTAAATTTAGTCAATTGTTGTGTGCAAAAAATGTATCTTTGCAGAGCAAACAAAAATACATATTTTTTGCAAACTGAACAACAATATGATTCCCCATAGTAAAATATGGTTGGGTTATTCAAGTTTTTTTAAATAGATAATTGTATCGTCAAACAATCGAACAAAAATGAAAGCATTAGACACCTTGTATATAGGTATTGCTAGCGACCACGCTGGCTATGAGATGAAAGAAAAATTGAAAGAGTATTTTGCACACACGTTTTTTGCTCTTAAAGATTTTGGTACTCATTCCGAAGAGAGTGTTGATTATCCTGACTATATACACCCATTAGCACAAGCAGTAGCTAAAAACGAAATTGATTTTGGTATTGCTATTTGTGGTAGTGGCAATGGAGTAAGTATTGTTGCCAACAAACATAAAAATGTACGTGCAGCACTTTGTTGGACAGATGAAATTGCCATATTAGCTCGTAAGCATAATGATGCGAACATTATATCATTGCCAGCACGTTTTATTTCGCAAGCTTTGGCGGAGGATATGGTAGAGCGTTTTCTGACTACTGATTTTGAAGGAGGCAGACACTGCAACCGAGTAAATAAAATTAATGAATAAGGGAATTGATGTTATTCCCACGTAGAAAATGGCGTTTTAGCCAAAAATGAGTTGTAATAGCGGATGTCTCCCGTTACCTCTTTTTCTACCCAGTCGGGCAATACGAATTTTTGTTCTTCACTTGTAAGTTCTATCTCAGCTATAATTAATCCTTCGTTTTTATCTGTAAAAACATCTATTTCCCAAAGCATATCATTGTGTTTCTCTGTGTAACGGTACTTTGTTACTAGTTTGTCAGAGCACATCGTTAGCATTTCTTGTGCATCTTGAAGCGGGATTATGTATTCGTATTCATCTCGACTAAACCCTTGCGTTTTTCCTTTGATAGTTAAAAAACCTTTGTCCGCTGTTGTGCGTACACGGACAGTAGTGTTTTCGGTTGCAGACAAATATCCCTGAGAAAGCAACATCCCTTTTGATACAGCTTGCCATTTTGTTTTATCCACCAAAAATTTTCTTTCAATTTCTTTTGCCATAGTCGTATTTATTGCATACAAATGTACGTGTTTTTCTAAAAATTTGTATCTTTGGGCAAAAGAAAATAATACTATGATGAATCCTGATAGTCAGTTTGATGATATTCGTTGTTATAACGATGCAGAAATACCCTTGCAATTTAGCAAATTAGTAGAAGACAAACAGTTACTTGCCATACTACCACAGATTTTGCCGAATATTCCAGTTTCGGTTCTTATCGAACAGCTAAAAAAAGTACAATCTGTAGATCAATTTCAAAAGGGATTTATTTTACCCTTTTTATCTGATTTAGAAACGAAAACATCAAAAGGAGTAGAGTTGATTCAGTTAGATAGAGTAAATCCTCACAGACATCATTTATTTATATCCAATCACCGAGATATTGTGCTTGATTCAGCATTTTTAAATATTCATTTACTAAAAAATGGATATCAAACGACAGAGATTGCCATTGGAAATAATTTACTTATTTACCCTTGGATAGAACATCTTGTTAGAATTAACAAAAGTTTTATTGTTAGACGCAATGCCTCTGTACGCGAACAGATACGTATTTCGCAAGAATTATCTGCTTATATTCGGTATGTAATTACCACAAAACCACATTCTGTATGGCTAGCACAGCGAGAGGGAAGAGCTAAGGATTCGGATGATAGAACACAACCAGCATTGATTAAGATGCTACAAATGAGTGCAGAGGGAGAGTATGTAAAAGGGATAATGGATTTGAATATAGTGCCATTGTCAATCAATTATGAATACGACCCTTGTGATTATTTAAAAGCCAAAGAATTTCAGCTTAAACGAGATGATGAATGTTATAAAAAATCACCTGCTGATGATTTGCTGAATATGTCTACTGGTATTATGGGCTATAAAGGACGTATTTCGTATGTGTTTGGAACTCCTTTAAATGATCATCCTGCGTTGAACTTAGTCTCTCAACTTTCGTCAAAAGAGCAATCTACGTATATAGCACACTTGATAGATACAGAGATTCATAGAAATTACAATTTGTATCCGTGTAATTATGTGGCTGCTGATTTATTGAGTAAGCAAAACTTGTTTACTAAGCATTATTCCAAGGAAGATGAAAAAGATTTTATTGCGTATGTGCAACAACGAGTGAATAAAATTGATATTCCGAATAAAGATGAGGATTTTTTAACCCGAAAAATACTCGAAATGTATGCCAATCCTGTTTATAATCAACGAGAAGCCATTCGAATACAACAATAAAAAATACTTATGTGATTCAGAATAGTAATGAACATCTTGTATTACGTCAGTATAGGTCTTTTTTAATGCTTGAAAAGTCTTTTTCTGATAATACCTATCAGGCATATGTGCGTGATGTGCAAAAATTATTGCAATTTTTGGAGGACGAAAAAATCTCCTATTTAACTGTTACTTTGGTAGATTTACAGCACTTTTTATTTCAGTTGGCACAAATTGGTATCAACGAGCGTTCGCAGGCTCGTATTATATCGGGGATAAAATCTTTTTATGCTTTTTTGGTGCTCGAAAATAGATTACAGGATGACCCAACGAGTTTGCTTGAATCACCGAAATTACCCAAAAAAATACCGCAAATTTTATCAATAGAAGAAATTGATGCGTTGATTCAAGCCATTGATTATTCTGTGCCAGAGGGGATAAGAAACAGGGCTATAATTGAAACATTGTATAGTTGTGGGTTGCGAGTGTCTGAATTGGTGGAGCTGAAACTTTCTGATATTTTTTGGCAAGAAGAATTTATAAAAGTGGTAGGAAAAGGCAATAAGGAACGATTGATACCGATATCTCGTACGGCATTGAAAGAAATTAAAAATTATTTAACAGAACGTATCAATTTGCCTATAAAAAAAGGGAGTGAAGATATTGTTTTTTTAAACAGAAGAGGGAATAAACTAACGCGACAAATGATTTTTATCATCATTAATAAATTAGCAGATGAAATAGGCTTAGACAAACAAATTGGTCCACATACATTTCGGCATTCTTTTGCTACTCATTTACTCGAAGGAGGAGCTAATTTGAGGGTTATTCAAGAAATGTTAGGACATGAAAGTATACTAACAACCGAAATTTATACGCATGTAGATGTGCATTTTTTGAGAGAAACGATAATGTCATATCACCCTAGAAATAAAAAAATAAAAAAATAAAAAATGCTTGTTTCAATGCTATTATTCTTGTAACTTTGGTACTTCTATTTTAAAAAACAATTTGTTATTCCTAAGGTGTTTTATATGAAGTTATTAGAAAAAATATTTCAACAAGCAAAAAACAATTTACGTTGCATTGTATTGCCCGAATCATTTGAAGAACGCACATTGCGTGCCGCAGATATTGTCTTGCAACAACAAATTGCACATATCCAGTTAATTGGTAATAAAGCTAGTATTCTTACAACAGCCAAAGAGCTGGGTTTAGCCCATATTCACCAAGCGAGATTTTTTGATCCCGAAACAGACCCCAAGATGGACGAATATAGTCAGCTTTTGTATTCGTTACGTAAGGCAAAAGGGATGACGTTAGAAGAAGCTCGGGTATTAGCAAAGAATCCTTTGTACCTATCGGTGTTGATGATAAAAAATGGAGATGTAGATGGAGAATTGGCTGGTGCCGCAAATTCAACGGGAAATGTATTGCGACCAGCATTACAAATTATAAAAACTAAACCAGGGGTAAGTGTTGTATCTGGCGTATTTTTTATGCTATTTGATGACACAAGCATAGGTGAAGACGGTGTGATGGTGTTTGCCGATTGTGCCGTTACTCCTAATCCCTCGGCTATACAATTAGCAGAAATAGCTGTTGTAACGGCAGAAACAACTCAAATCATCGGAGGGTTTACTCCGCGTGTTGCTTTGTTGAGTTTTTCAACCAAAGGAAGTGCCAAACATGAAATGGTAGACAAAGTAGTAACTGCTACACAATTAGCTCAACAGCAAGCTCCAACAATATGTATAGATGGAGAGTTGCAGGTAGATGCTGCCATAGTTCCGTCGGTTGGGGCTTCTAAAGCACCCAACAGTTTGTTAAAAGGGAATGCAAATGTATTGATATTCCCTACATTGGAAACTGGAAATATTGCATATAAATTAGTGCAACGTTTAGCTGGGGCAGAAGCTATTGGTCCAGTGCTTCAAGGAATGGGTGCTCCAATTAATGATTTGTCAAGAGGTTGCTCAGTAGAGGATGTTGTGCGGATGATTGCTATTACAGCAAATCAGGCTAGATAATTTAAGGATAAGAAATATGATAGTTGAAAAAATTGAACAATTTGCCCTAAGTAAGAAAGATCATCCCAAAGCTTTCTTTTCAAAAATCGGAATTGTAGGTTGTGGTAAAGAGGGAAGTATGTTGGCGACATTGGCAGCCATTAATGGGATAGAAGTAGTGTTTATGGAACCTACGGAAGAAAAAATCCATAATGCTTATGCACGCATCGAAAGCCGATTAGACGAACGCGTTGATAATTGGGGGCTTACGCCAGGTGAGAAAAGAGCAATACTCGCTCGTGTAAAAGGAACAGTAACGTACGAAACGTTTAAAGGTTGTGATTTTGTAATTGAATCTATTCGGTATGATGATAATACAGGAGAAAGAAGTACAAATTTGAGACGAGAAGTTTTCTTGAACTTAGAAAATGTGTTGTCTAAAGATGCTATTATCGCCACCAATATATCTACTCCAATTATTACAGAATTAGCTACCGAACTCAAACATAAAGATAGATGCATAGGAGTGCATGTAATGAGCAATGTGCCAGATGCTCGTATTTTGGAGGTGGTAAAAAGTTTATATACCAGTGATGATGTATATACCAAAGTATGTCATTTTGCTCATTTAATTAAACATGAAGTAATTTTGGTTGCTGAATCAGCAGGGTTAGTGAGTATGCGCATTTTCTTTGTTATGCTCAATGAAGCTTGTGATATGTTGATGGAAGGAGTGTCTACCGTAGAAGATATAGATAGGGTAATGAGGATTGGCTTTGGAAATAGACAAGGGGTGTTTAGAACAGCCGACCAAATGGGCATAGAGAAAATAGTAAAACTAATGGCTAATTTGTACGAAGAATTTGGAGCTATTAAATACAAACCATCCCCAATTCTATTGCGATTGTATAGAGCAAAACAGTTTGGTGTAAGTCGTAAAAGAGGCTTTTATTCGTATGATGAGAATGGTGAAATTGTAAAATAGAAATTATAAGAAAAATGAAAATATTGGTATTAAACTGCGGTAGTTCTTCTGTTAAATATAAGTTGTTTGATATGGCAACAAAACAGATATTAGGACAAGGAGGGGCAGAAAAAGTTGGAATGAAAGGCTCTTTTATCAAACATACCACTTCAACAGGTGAAAAGGTTATGATAGAAGGAGAAATTTTGGAGCACACCAATGCAATTGAATATATATTAGGTATTCTTATAAGTCCAAAATATGGTTGCTTAAAATCTTTAGAAGAAATTGATGCTGTTGGGCATCGTGTAGTACATGGTGGCGAAAGATTTAATGCCAGTGTACGTATAACACAAGAAGTAAAAACTCAAATTGAGCAGTGTATTCAGATGGCTCCATTGCATAATCCACCAAATTTGAGTGGTATTGAGGCAATTGAATTGCTCATCCCGAATGTTCCACAAGTGGCTGTCTTTGATACTGCATTTCACCAAACTATGCCTAAACATGCGTATATTTATGGAATTCCTTATTCTTTATACAAAAAACACGGTGTACGTCGTTATGGATTTCATGGAACTAGCCACCGCTATGTATCCAAAAGAGTATGCGAATTTTTAGGTGTTGATATACAATCGCAAAAAATAATCACTTGTCATATAGGTAATGGAGGTTCTATTACAGCTATAAGAAATGGCGAGTCAGTTGATACATCCATGGGTTTTACCCCGTTGGAAGGATTACTTATGGGGACGCGATGTGGGGATTTAGATCCAGGTGTGATCCAGTTTTTGATGGATAAAGAAATGATTGGGACTATGTCTGTCTCTTCTTTATTGAATAAATATAGTGGTGTTTTGGGGGTTTCAGGTATCTCGTCTGATATGAGAGATCTGGAAACAGCAGCTATTAGTGGAGATAAAAGGGCAATACTGGCTCTCAAAATATATTCGTATCGTATCAAAAAGTATATTGGAGCATATGCCGCAGCCTTGGGGGGTGTAGATATTGTATTATTTACTGGTGGAGTAGGAGAAAATCAAATCTCAATGCGTGCTCAAATATGTGAAGGGCTGGAGTATATGGGATTGGAAGTTGACTTAGAGCGAAACAAGGTGCAGGGGCAAGAAGCTCTCATAAGCAAGGATAGTAGCCGTGTAAAAGTAGTAGTAATACCTACCGATGAAGAATTTATGATAGCATCAGATACGGAGGAAATTGTATCTAAATAAAATGTTTTTTATTCATTTGTATCATACCCCAACACTTTACTCGTTGGGGTTTTTGGGCTCTACGTCGAAAATTTCTAAACTGAAATTTTCTCCATCAAATACTCCATACGAAAAATGCTCAATCCAATCACCAAGAAAAATGACTTGAGTAGATTTTTGTATCATAAAGTTTAGTAATATATGCCTATGTCCGAATACAAAAAAATCTACGGGTGTATGTTTTACGTATTCTTTTGCAAATACAATGAGGTTTTCTTTATTTTCACCATAAAAAGTGATTTCTTGTTGACGTTTTTTCTCTCTATTTTTTTTCGACCAAGCTAACCCCAATCGCATGTTAATGGAAGGATGTATCATATTATAAAAAAAACGGACAGAAGTAGAGTGAAATATTTTCTCAATCATTTGCACTACGAAAGGGTTTTTTCCTAACCCATTGCCATGGGCAACGTAAAATCGTTTGCCATTGAATTCCGTTAATAATGGTTGTTTATGAACTTGCATGCCTAATTCTTTTTCCAAATACCCATATGTCCAGATATCGTGATTGCCAATAAAAAAATGAATAGGAATGCCGCTATCACACAATTCGGCAATTTTGCCAAACAAGCGAACAAATCCTTTCGGTATCACATATTTGTATTCGTACCAAAAATCAAAAATGTCTCCAACCAAGTATATGGCAGCAGCATCATGTTTGATTGCATCTAACCATGCAACAAGTTTTTTTTCCCGATACGTATCATTTGTATACGCTAATGAGCCTAAATGAGCATCTGATACAAAATATATTTTTTTATTCATTGCTAAATATGTAATGAGGAAGTATAATTTATGTGTTTCTTGACAAAAGTAACAGAATTTTTCCTACTTTTAGCCTCTTAAATTAAAAAAAACTTAATGATAGTCAGATTTCTGTTTTTTTTTATAGATATTTGCAGGTATGTTTGATATTTTAGTAAAAGGGTTTTTGATTGGAATACTGACCTCCATACCTGTAGGTCCTATAGCCATGTTGTGTATTCAAAAAACATTGAATAAGGGGCATATGCATGGTTTTTTTTCTGGGTTGGGAGCAGCTACTTCTGATACTACCTATGCTATGGTGGCATTGTTCGGATTATCATTTGTAATGCCCTTTATCGAACAAAATCAATTGTTAATTCAAATAATAGGTAGTATTGTAATTTTATTATTTGGATTTTTTATTTTTTCAAAAAATCCCGTTGCCGTTCTTAACAAAAATATTGCTACAAAAGAAAGTTATTTGCAAGATTATTTGGCATCATTATTATTAACGTTAAGTAACCCTTTGATTATTTTTTTATTTTTGGGGTTGTTTGCACGTTTTAGTTTTTTGAGCAATACCGACAATACAGTTTATTCCCTTTCTGGTATTATAGCTGTTTTTGCTGGAGCCAGTACTTGGTGGTTTGTGCTGACATTTGTTGCTAGTATTTTCCGCAAAAAAATCAACATAAGAGGACTTGGGGTTATTAACAAACTTACGGGAAGTGTAATTATGGTATTAGCTTTAGGGGGGTTGATTTTGTCGATATTAGGTAAATCTGTTAATGTGTAAAGTATGTGGCTATGGTGGTTTCTCATCCCGTATATAGGTCTAATCATGGCATTTGTATTTGCTTGGAACAGAAGGCGTAATATCAATCTTTTGCCAGCAGATACTACTCTTTTTGTATCTATTATACTTTCAGTAAGAAATGAAGAAAAAGCGATACAGTCGTTACTTTATAGTATGCAGAATCAGACATATAAAAATTTTGAATTGCGTATTGTTGATGATTCTTCTGAGGATGAAACGTTTTCTTTGTGTTCACAATTATCTTCCCAATTTCCATTTATGAGCGTGCAAAAGAGTGAGTATCAAGGCAAAAAAAAATCTCTTCGACAAGGGATATATAGTGCTCACAGTGAACTTATTGTATGTATTGATGCTGACGTACACTATCCTCCTGAGTGGCTTGCTACGTTGGTTTCTTTTTACCAAACAGAAAATGCTGATTTACTTATAGCTCCTGTAAAAATGAAAGTTACAAATACTTTTTATTCAAAATTACAAGCCTTAGAATTTCTAAGTTTGCAGGCTTCAACAGGTGCCAGTGCTTTGTTTAAGAAAGCAATTATGTGTAATGGAGCTAATATAGCTTTTAAAAAGGATGTGTATCTTGCTGTACAAAATGAGTTGGTAGATACAGAAGTTTCGGGAGATGATATGTTTTTGTTAGCTGCAATTAAAAAAATGGGAGGCAAGGTGCGTTATGTGTATTCCCCAAAGGCGATTGTTGATATATATCCTTCTCCATCCCTTTCGGATTTTCTACAACAACGTATGCGTTGGGTCTCAAAATCAGCATCCTATTCAGATAGTGATGTCATTTTTGTTTCTTTTACAGTACTATTTGCTCAAATAGCAATCGTTATTGCTGGTGCTTTAGCTATTTTTAATATGATGTTTGTGCCAATTTTTATATCTTTGTTCTTTAGTAAATGGGTTGTAGATAGTTGGTTACTCTATAAGGCGTCTGATTTTTTAGGACAAAAAAGATTAGTTTTATATAGTTTACTTCTCTCGTTAGTCTATCCTTTTTATGTTATATCGGTGGCTTGTTGTTCTATGATTTGCCCCATAAAATGGAAAAATCGAAACATTTAATTATAATTCTATGAAATCAGTAGTATACTTAGCATTATTTTCTTTGCTCTTATTTGTATCATGTCAATCGAACGAACAGTCTACCTCATCGCAAAAGCAAGAGACACAAGACCTCATCCAAAATCCATTTTATAATGCGGATTCTGCCTATGTATTTGTAGCCAACCAAGTGGCATTTGGACCTAGAGTACCCAATACAGATGCACATAAAAAGTGTGGAGATTATATGGTTGCCACTTTACAGCGTTTTGGGGCAGAAGTAACAGAGCAAAGGGTGCAATTAAAAGCATACAACAATACAATACTAGATGCACGTAATATTATTGGGTCATTTAATCCAGAACAAAAAACACGTATCTTTTTATGTGCACATTGGGATTCTCGTCCGTATTCTGATAATGATACAGATTCTGCTAACTACCATACGCCTGTGCAAGGAGCAAATGATGGAGCGAGTGGTGTAGGCGTATTGCTTGAACTGGCTCGTTTAATGCAACAAGTACCTCCAACAATTGGTGTAGATATTATTCTTTTTGATGCAGAAGATTATGGTAGACCCTCATTCGATAAGTCGGCCGATATAGGCGATTCATTCTGTTTGGGCTCTCAATATTGGTCACGTAATCCGCATAAAGAAGGCTATAAACCTAAATATGGTATTTTACTGGATATGGTAGGGGGTAAAAATCCTACTTTCTTGCAGGAATATTTTTCGATGCTCTATGCTCCAGATGTGGTGAAAATGGTGTGGAAAAAGGCTCATCAATTAGGATATCAAGATTATTTTATTTCACAGCCAGGTAATCCTGTTATTGACGATCATTATTATATTAACAAAATAGCCAATATTCCCTGTATTGACATTATTCATTATAGTAATCAAACGGGTTTTGTTGATACTTGGCATACTATCTACGACACCATGGAGAATATTGATAAAACGACCTTAGGTGTAGTTGGTAGAGTTGTAACGGCTGTTGTTTATTCAGAAAAATAAGGTGTATGTTCTTGCCATATGTACATAAAGACTTGATAGAATGTGGTTGCGATGAAGCTGGAAGAGGTTGTTTGGCTGGTGCAGTATACGCAGCTGCAGTAATTTTGCCAACCGATTTTTGTTGCCCAGAACTAAACGACTCGAAAAAACTAACCGAAAAACAACGCTACGCCTTACGTCCATATATTGAGCAACATGCTTTGGCGTTTGCCATTGGTGTGGTTTCTGAGAGTGAAATTGATGAAATAAATATCCTCAATGCCTCTTTTTTAGCCATGCATCGTGCTATTGAGGGTTTGCCTATTCAACCTCAACATTTATTAATAGATGGCAATCGATTTAAAAATAAGACCACAATTCCGCATACATGCATAGTAAAAGGAGATGGTAAATATGCATCCATTGCCGCTGCATCTATTCTTGCCAAAACGTATAGAGATGACTATATGTCCACATTGCATATTTCTTATCCCTGCTATGGTTGGCTACAGAATAAAGCTTATCCTACCAAGGCACATCGCAATGCCATACGAGAAAACGGTGTTTCTCCCTTTCACCGAAAAACGTTTCGGTTACTGTAAAGCGTTTACGAGCGAGTTTGACCGTTTCCTTTCACAATCCATTTGTAGCTAGTAAGTTCTGGTAAAGCCATAGGACCTCGGGCGTGAAGTTTTTGTGTGCTAATGCCAATTTCTGCCCCCATCCCAAATTGTGCTCCATCAGTAAATGCGGTAGAAGCATTGCTATATACACAAGCAGCATCTACTTGTTGTTCAAATTGATGTATGGCATGTTCGTTTTCAGAAATAATCGCTTCGCTATGCTTTGAGCTATAGGTGGCAATGTGTTCAATAGCTTGCTCCATATTGCTCACTGTTTTTATACTCATACGATAGCTCTGAAATTCGGTGCCAAAACTTTCTGCTGTGGCTTTAGTTAGTAAATGCGTAGGGTATTTACCATGTAAGAAAGTATAAGCTTTTATATCAGCCTCTATCACTACTTCTTTTTCTGCTAATGGAAGGCAAAGACTTGCCAAGTCTGCTAATCTTTTTTCATTGATTATCAAACAATCTAGGGCATTGCATACACTAACGCGACGAGTTTTTGCATTATAAATAATTGATTGCCCTTTTTTAAAGTCGCCAAATTCATCAAAATACGTATGGCAAACTCCAGCTCCTGTTTCAATTACAGGTACTTTGGCATTGTTTCGCACAAAATCGATAAGCCCCTGACTGCCACGAGGGATAATTAAGTCTACATAATCAACAGCATTGAGTAAGTCTGCCGTAGCTTCCCTACCAGCTGGCAATAGATGGATACAATTTTCATCTATGTCAAACTGTTTTAATACATTTTTTATTACCGATACGATTGCCAAATTAGAATGATAAGCATCTGTACCACCTTTAAGCACACATACGTTTCCTGATTTTAAACACAAGGAGAAAACATCGAAACTAACGTTAGGACGTGCCTCATAAATTATACCAATCACTCCGAAAGGGACACTTTTTTTAGTCAAAAACATACCATTTGGCAAGGTTCTTTCTTCCAGTATGCGACCAAGAGGCGAGGGCAATGATGCCACATTGCGTATATCAGCAGCTATACCTTGTATCCTATCTGTACTCAATAGTAAACGGTCGTACATTGGATTATTTTTATCCATTGCATCCAAATCTTTTTGGTTTTCAGCCAAAATATAGGAAGTATTGGCAATGGCTTCTTCAGCCACTTTTACTAGTATCTGGTTTATAGTTGCATCTGTAAGCAAGTTTAATCTACGTGCTGCTTGGAGTGCTTTAGCTCCCCATTCCATGTGTTGTGCCATATTAGTCTAAGTATAAATAATCATAATGAACCAAAGGACGTTGTCCCTTTTTACCTATTAATTGTGTTGCTTTTTTATTATCGTATTGTGTTTTTCCTACGCCTAGTTGTTTGCCATTTTCGTCAATGATTTTTACAATATCATCTTTTTCAAATTCGCCTAGTATCTCGGTAATGCCAACAAACAATACCGAGGTAGCCTTGTTGCCTGTTAGTGCTTTTCTTGCTCCTGCATTTACATGTACTTCTCCTTTAGCAAATCCGTCGCTATGAGCAATCCATTTTTTTACACTTGATACTTCTTTGCGATTGGCAATAAATTGGGTGCAAATTACGTGTTTTTCTTTATTTACCAAATCGAGCAGTATATTGTCTTTTTTTCCATTGGCAATAAATACGTGGATTCCTTCGTCAGCTACTTTTCGTGCAATAGTAGTTTTGGTAAGCATACCGCCTCGTCCAAACGATGATTTACCTGTTTGAATATATTGTGAAAGGTTTTTGTTTGCTTCTACTGTGGTAATTACTTCAGAGTTTTTGTCCTCAGGATTTCCATTATAAATACCATCTATATTGCTCAAAATTATCAATGCCTCCATCCCCATCATTGTGGCAATTAGACCAGAGAGTTCGTCGTTGTCGGTAAACATGAGTTCGGTAACGGAAATAGTATCGTTTTCGTTCACAATAGGAATTACATTGTGAGCAAGCATTTCGCTCATGCAGTTTTTTTGATTGAGATAGTGCCTGCGAGATCCAAAATTTTCTTTTGTAGTAAGTACTTGTCCACAAAAGATACCATGTTCGGAAAATAGACGGTGGTAATGATTCATTAGAGTTACCTGACCGACAGCTGAAAATAATTGCCTAGCCGAAATGGGGTCTATTTTTTTTGAAACTTTTAGCTGACTTTTACCAGCAGCCACAGCACCAGAAGAGATGAGTATAATTTCTAATCCTGCTTTATGCAATTGGGCTATTTGCGTTACCAGTTTTTCAATACGAGGAATATCAAGTGTCCCATCTTTTTGAGTTAGGACGTTACTTCCAATCTTTACCGCTATTTTTTTAAATTTTAAGACCATTCAGGGTAGTTTATGTAATAAAATTTTTACTTTTGCAAAAGTAAAAATAAATTGTTAATTAGACGAATAAAAAAATGAATATGAAAAAGTATTTACTCCTTGGAACAGTCTTACTTGTATTAGTTGGATGCTCAACAGTAGCGTTAACAGGCAGAAAACAGCTCATGTTGGTATCGGATGCAGAGATATTAGAGGCAAGTAATCTACATTACACCGAATTTATGAGTACAGCAAAAGTCTCTACCAATGCAGCTGCCACAAAGCAAATAAAACAAATAGGTGCAAATATTGCCAAAGCAGTAGAAACGTATTTAAAGGAAAATGGTCGTGAAGCTGATATTGCTAGTTTTGCTTGGGATTTTACCCTCGTTCAGGATACCACTATAAATGCTTTTTGCTTGCCAGGAGGGAAAGTCGTTTTTTATGAAGGGATATTACCTATTTGTGCAAACGAAAACGGGTTAGCCGTAGTAATGGGACACGAAATAGCACATGCCGTTGCAAAACATGGCAACGAACGTATGAGCCAGCAAATACTTGCTCAAACCGGATTGAGCGTAGCAGGAGTGGCTTTGTCAGGTACATCAGAACAAGCACAACAGCTTATGAGTTCAGTGTATGGCTTGGGAGTAAATTACGGTGTTATTTTGCCTTATTCGCGTAAGCATGAGTATGAAGCAGATAGGCTTGGAATGATTTTTATGGCAATGGCAGGTTACGACCCAGCTGGTGCCGTAGCTTTTTGGGAACGTATGACAGCAGGCAAAGAAAGCAGTGTGCCAGAATTTTTGAGCACTCACCCCTCTGATACAAAACGAATACAAGCTATGCAAAATGTATTACCAGAGGCACAAGGGTATTATAAAAAATGAGTTATTAGGGTTTACTAGAAACGTTGAAAGGCTTAATATTCCAAAAAACGATATTCCTTGAACAAAGAAGTCTTATTTTCTGAAAGTCAGCGATTTAAACAATGGTGGTTATGGGGTATTGTTATAGCGATTAATGCACTTTTGTTGTATGGTGTATATGTGCAAATTATGCTTGGGCAGGCTTTCGGGAATAATCCAATGACGAACACTCAACTTGTCATAGTAACCCTTTTGACAATTATGCTTGCTTTTTTATTTTTGAGCTTTCGTCTCGATACAATTATTCGAAAAGATGGTATTTATGTAAGGTTTTTTCCTTTTCATATACGATTCAAATACTATGATTGGCAAATACTGAGCAAGTTTTATGTAAGACCCTACTATCCAATTACTGAATATGGCGGTTGGGGTTTACGTCTTGGACTCTTTGGAAAGGGCGTTGCTTATACTGTATCTGGTAATATGGGTTTACAACTTGAGTTTACACATAATAAAAAACTCCTTATTGGAACAAACAAACCAACAGAATTAGCAAAAGTACTAAGTCAATTAGAACAATTCAAGCAAGAGTAATTCTTTCTTACTTCTTTTTAAATCCTTTTTTCTTTTTAGGTTTATCTCCATCGCTTGCTTCTGATTTAATAATCTCTAAGCAATCTTCGTATGTGAGCTCTTCTGCTTTTTTCGACTTTGGTATTTTGTAATTGTTTTTATTTTGTTTTATGTACGCACCATAACGTCCATTTAATAGTTGTATAGAGGCATCTTCTGCAAATGTTTTTAGTACTTTATTTTTGTCGTCTTCGCGTTTCTTTTCTATCAAATCGATTGCTTGCGACAGTGTTATTTTTAAAGGGTCAATTTCTTTGGGGATAGAATAAAATGCAGAGGCGTGTTTTACGTAAGGACCAAAACGCCCAACGGCTATTGTTACTTCTTTTTCCTCAAACTCACCCACAGTTCGTGGTAGTTTAAATAATTCTAATGCCTCTTCGAGAGTAATCGTCTCGATAGATTGTTCTTTTTTTAGTGCAGCAAATTGTGGCTTTTCTTCTTCGGTAGTTAACCCAATTTGGGCTATAGCCCCATAGCGTCCAATTTTTACAGATATCGGTTTTCCTGTTGTTGGGTCGTTTCCCAAAAGTCTTTCTCCTACTTTTTTAGTGGAATTTTGCAACGAATCTTCAACAAGAGTATGAAACCCTTTGTAAAATTTGTCAATTGCTTTTTGCCATTCCAATTTTCCTGAGGCAACTATATCAAATTCTTTTTCTACTTTAGCTGTAAAATTATAGTCTACAACCGAAGCAAAGTTGGCTAGTAAAAAATCTGTTACGACCGAACCTATATCGGTTGGAAAAAGTTTTGATTTTTCTGTACCAACAATTTCCTCTTTTATGATATCTGTAATTGTACCTTTTTCTAATGTAAGCAAATTATACGTTCTTTTTTCACCTTCTTTATCTCCTTTTTCTACGTATTCTCTATTTTGAATTGTACTGATAGTAGGTGCGTAGGTAGATGGTCGTCCAATGCCTAATTCTTCTAATTTACGTACCAAACTAGCCTCCGTGTATCGTGGTGGTCGTTGTGTAAATCGTTCGGTACTAAGTATTTTTTTGTACTGCAAAGTGTCATGTACATGCAGTGGAGGTAGCATTTTTGTATCTTCTGTTGTATCTTCATCGTCATTCGACTCCATATACACTTTTAAGAAACCATCAAAAGTTAGCACCTCGCCACTAGCTATAAATCGTTCTTCGCTAGTAGAGATACCAATAGTTACAGTCGTTTTTTCTATTTCAGCATCAGCCATTTGCGATGCAATTGTACGTTTCCAAATCAACTCATACAAGAATTTTTCTTGTCGATTTCCTTCTATGGTATGTTGATTCATGTAGGTAGGACGTATGGCTTCGTGTGCTTCTTGTGCTCCTTTCGATTTGGTAGCGTATTGGCGAGTTTTTACGTATTGCTCTCCAGCAAAATGTATAATTTCCGCTTTAGCTGTATTAATTGCCAAGGCAGAAAGGTTTACAGAATCGGTACGCATATACGTAATAAGTCCATTTTCGTACAATTTTTGTGCTACCATCATGGTTTGTGCTACCGAGTAGCCAAGTTTTCTGGCAGCTTCTTGCTGCAATGTAGATGTCGTAAATGGGGCAGCAGGCGATTTTTTGCTCGGTTTTTTGCTTATGTCTTCAATGTTGAATTGAGCGTCTTTGCACACTTCTAAAAAGCGGTTTGCTTCTTCTTTGGTTTTAAAACGTTTGGGTAATTCGGCTTGTAACTCTACCGTTTTTCCTTGTGTATCTTTGGTAATAAACACAGCAGTAATGCGGTAATTTGCTTCAGATTTGAAAGTAGTTATTTCTCTCTCTCGTTCTACGATTAAACGAACAGCTACTGATTGTACACGACCGGCACTCAACGAAGGTTTAATTTTTTTCCACAATATGGGCGAAAGTTCAAAACCTACAATGCGATCGAGCACCCTACGTGCTTGTTGTGCATCTACCAGTGCTTTGTCAATTTTTCTGGGTGTTTGTATGGCATTGATAATTGCGTCTTTGGTAATTTCGTGAAATACAATGCGTTTGGTTTTGTCTTCGGTCAACGATAATACTTCAAATAAATGCCAAGCAATGGCTTCTCCTTCGCGGTCTTCATCGGATGCCAACCATACCATCTCGGCTTCAGAGGCTTTCTTTTTTAATTCGCTTACAAGTTTCTTTTTGTCGGTTGGTACTTCGTAAATGGGTGCGTAATTATTGTTGAAATCTATGCTAATGTCTTTTTTCTTCAAATCGCGTATATGACCAAAACTAGACACAACATGGTAATCTTTTCCAAGAAATTTTTCAATCGTTTTGGCTTTTGCCGGAGATTCCACAATAACAATATTCTTTCCCATTTTTGTACCAAGTTAGCAGATTAATTAACAAAATTCGGTGCAAAAGTAATAAAATTGATATTGATAAAACTATTTTTTTCGATATAAATAGTTGTTTTTTATGGTTTTTACAGAAAAGTGTGAAAATTAATGCAAAAATACTTGGTTAATTGAAAAATATAGATTAATTTTGTTCTTAAATAGGAATTATTCCTAATAAATAATAAGTATAAGTGGATAAATCAATAATTTCATTACAACAACTCATCGCAAATAGCGGGATGAAAGTAACTCCCCAGCGATTAGCCGTATTCGAAGCTGTTATGTCTATGAGGACTCACCCCACAGCTGATGCCATTATTGCACGTGTTCAAGAGCAGCATCCTCATATAGCAGTGGGCACTATATATAATGTGTTAGATGCCTTGGTAGATAAAAAATTGATTGTACGGGTAAAAACCGACAAAGATAGCATGCGGTATGATGCTGTTTTGGACGATCATCATCACTTGTATTGTTCGCAAACAGGAGAAATAGTTGATTATTATAATCAAGAATTAAGTTTGATACTTACAAATTATTTTAAAGAAAGAGGGATACCTAATTTTGAAATACAAGATATTAAATTACAAATAAACGGAATATATAAACCACAATAATAATAAAAAAACAAAAAGATTATGGAAAACAATCAAGAAGTGTATGCTATGCCACGTATTGGCGAAAAAGCTCCCGTTTTTAAGGCTGTTACTACCCAAGGTGAAATTAATTTCCCTGCTGATTATAGCGGTAGTTGGGTAATTTTATTTAGTCATCCAGCCGATTTTACTCCTGTATGTACGTCAGAATTTATGACATTTGCTACTATGGAAAAACAGTTTAATCAGGCAAATTGTAAGTTGGTAGGACTTTCAGTCGATGGTTTGTATAGTCATATTGCATGGCTACGTACTATCAAAGAAAAAATTGAGTACAAAGGGATGAAAGATGTAGAGGTAACTTTTCCTCTTATTGAAGATATTACGATGGAAGTAGCCAAAAAATATGGCATGATGATGCCTGGCGAAAGCAATACAAAAGCGGTAAGAGCTGTATTTGTAATTGACCCACAGGGAATTATCCGAACAATTATTTATTACCCATTGAGCTTAGGACGCAACTTTGATGAGTTGTATAGAGTGATATTGGCATTGCAAACAGCTGATGAGTTTAAGGTAGCGACTCCTGCTGATTGGCGTCCAGGTGATGATGTGATTATTTCACCAGCAGGTTCGTGTGGTACTGCCAAAGATAGAATGGATGGTAAAGAAGATGGACTGGAATGTAAAGACTGGTTCTTCTGTACCAAAAAACTTGACAAAGACCTTGTGTTGGGTAAAATTCTTAAAAAATAGTATTTCAACTTTCCTAAAAAGGATAGAGCTACTCAGTATGAGTGGCTCTTTTTTTGCATAAAAGAGAGTTGTAAGCTAAAGTATGATCAAATTATACAATATGTTGCAACGATCTTTTATGTTGGTTGCGTGTTATAGTTATCCTTTTTTTTTCTATATTCTTGTGTCAGAAGATTATCATAAAGAGTATTTTTTTCTACGTTTGCATAAATAGTAGTACGTTGGTGTAATATTTTTTTTGTTGTCAGTTTATTCTATTTTCTTTGGGATGATAATTATACCTTATGTTACGTCTATGAAAAAACAACTTAGTGTGCTACTGTTTTTATTGTGTGTATGGTCAGTTGTATTGGCTCAACACAGAAAAGAGTTTACCATTGTGCAAACAAGTATCCCGCCTAAAATTGATGCTGTTCCTACCGATACTGTATGGGATGCAGCATATAGTATTCGCGATTTTATTCAGCAGAGTCCTACTAACGGTGGTGTGCCTTCGCAACACACAGAGGTAAGAATGCTATATGATAATGAGGCAATATATGTGTTGGCAATGCTGTATGACACTAAGCCTGATTCTATTTATGCTGAAATAGGGGATAGGGATTCGGGCGATGAGGCTAATGCCGACCTTTTCTCGGTAGAGATAAACCCCTATAACGATGGACTCAATGCTACTGAATTTATGGTTTCGGCGGCAGGAGTCCAGATGGATTCGAAAAACGATTTACAGACCATGAACAAAAGTTGGGATGCTGTGTGGAAAAGTGAAGTTAAGAAAACCGACATCGGTTGGATAGTGGAAATGAAAATTCCTTTTTCTGCATTACGTTTTCCTAATACAAATACACAGGTTTGGGAAATTAATTTTTTTCGTCTGATTAAACGTAATGGAGAGGGTATAACATGGAATTTTGTCGATAAAAATAAAAATGGCTGGCTTAATCAAGCTGGCGAGATGCACGGCATTCGTGGTATTAATCCTCCATTACGGCTTTCGTTTATGCCCTATATTGCTACATACTATAATGATAATAAGTTTTTGATAAAAGGAGGATTGGATGTAAAAGTGGGACTCAATGAAAGTTTTACTCTCGATATGATGCTCATTCCCGATTTTGGGCAAACACGAGCCGATGATACGTATTTAAATTTGTCGTCAGTGGAAACAAAGTATGATGAAAAACGACAATTTTTTACTGAGGGTACCGAGCTATTTAGCAAAGGCGATATATTTTATTCACGTCGAATAGGAGGTCAACCGCGCAACTATAACAAGGTATATTCATATACAAAGGAAAATGAAATACTACAAAGAAACCCATCTGAAACGAATTTATATAATGCAACGAAAATTTCTGGACATACTTCTTCTGGTTGGGGAATAGGTATGTTAAATGCTATTACAAAAAAACAAGTAGCTGAAATAAAAGATACTCTTACCGATGTTACAAGATATGTAACTACACAAGGGGTATCTAATTACAATGTGATGGTAGTAAATAAAGTTATTGGGAAAGAATCGTATATTAGTTGGGTCAATACAAATTTGCTCATTCCTGAGCAAAATTATGTGTCGAATGTGTCCGGTTTTGATTTTAAATATATGTTGAAAGATCATGCGTTTACTGGAGATGCATTTGTGAGTTATAATAAGGAAAGTGAGCTTTCTCCTATATCCAACGAGCTGGGTTATAGGGCAAATGTTACTATCTCAAAACTGAAAGGGACCTTTAGATACGAATACCTCGCAACTATTTTATCCGATTCATATAATCCTACGGATATAGGGTATCTTGAAAATAATAATATCATTACGAATACTTTAATTTTGTATTATTTAAATTATACTCCTACCAAATCAGTAAATGAAGTTACTAGTCAACTGGCTATTTATTACGATAATCTTTATCATCCATTATTGTATAGTAGATTAGAGTTGGCATGGAATTTAAAATTGTTATTTCCATCATTTAATTCAATAAAGTTTTATATTAGTGCAACACCTATCGAAAAGTACGACCATTTTGAACCACGTGTTGTAGGTTGGAAAGCAAAAGAACCTACCGCTGGCTATGTGGGAGCAGAGTATTCTTCTGATTATCGTAAAAAATTAGCTTTTTTTACAAATATAGGTGCTTGGAAAGCCTCTCAATACAATAAAAGTTCCCAATATTTTACATTGGCTCCTACGTATCGCATTAATGATAAGCTTGCACTCACGTATCAGTTTATAAGTAGTTTTTTGCAAAATGCTATAGGGTATGTTGATAAAAATAACACCAATGATTCAATCTTTTTTGGCAGAAGAGATATTTCAAATATTGAGAATATTGCACAAGTCAAATATTCTTTGTCAAACAATAGTTTGCTAAATCTTCGATTACGTCATTATTGGTCAAATGTAGACCATCATGCATATTATCTTTTACAGCACGATGGCACATTTCAGTCAACTATCAGGGAGGCCAATTATAATACCAATGTTAGTGCATTAAATGCTGACATAAGTTACACGTGGCGTTTTTTGCCCGGAAGCGAACTATCATTGGTTTGGAAAAGATATTTTTATCTGTACAATCAAGATGTTGCTAGTAGTTATGTCAAAAATTTGCAAAACGTATTAGATTACTCTCAAGTAAATAGTGTTTCACTAAAATTGATTTACTATATCGATTATCAAACTCTAAAAACAGCAAAGAAAGCAATTTTTCTGTGATTATTGCCTCTAATATTACGGGAGAATCTTATTTTTGCCTCAAGCAATTCTTATTTTTTACACGTGTTTGTTTATTCACTAAAATACGTTCGTAATGTACAGCGACTTCTTTTACAACATCTTCCCAAAAACGGGATAAAGTTTGGGAGGCTTTTTCTCCACTTCCTGTAATACTTGTTTATTATGTGTAAATGATTCTATGAAAGATGCTAATCACAGAATTTTCGTAAAGGGTTACTTTCATCTTTTTTTGTGGCATATATACCTACATTATTATACTGAATAATGTGAGAATTTTTTCATTACATTTTCGTAATACGTTTTAGACACAGGTATGTCTGGCGTTTGCAGGGCATCTAATTCTAGAAAAATACCATCCTTGGTTTTTCTCAACACCTTTACTCTATCTAAATTAACAATATATGACCGATGACAACGTACCATGGGAGAGTCAGATGAAAGATGTTCGTCCATCCATTTTAACGAATTACGAAGAAGGAAACCCGTTATTTGTGATTTATTGAGATAATGAATAGTTATGTAATTATCAGATGATTCAATGTACAGAACATTTTCTTGTGCTATTGAAATCCGCAACTCTCCTTTTTCATCATAAAAAGGAAGAATAGCTTTTTTTTGCCCATCGCTACCAGTTTCATCTTGCGAAAGTTTTAGTAATTGCAAATTTTTTTCTTTCCACGAAAAATACAGCCATAATATGGAATAAGGCAATAACAAAACTAAACTAGTATTGATAATAGAGTTTTGTAATATTACTTCAAATGCTCTTACGGCTCCTTGTTTGGGAACATACATGGAAAATAATGCATAAAACAAAGACATACTCACAATTTCAACTAAAATCCAAACTCCATAATGCCAGTAAAGGATAGGGTGTTTTTTAGAATGTATATACATTATTATCCTACTAAGAACTACCACCAGCATGCCAGTAAGAATAATGAGGCTAGAAAAAAAGAAATACGACATGCTTGAGATATTTGGATACCACTCTCTTGAGCCAAAGGGCTGAAATAAGTTGATAAAAAACAACGAAAATATAGCAGTAAAAATCACCAACCGTGTGAGATTGGTTTTTTCGTACAAATAAGATGGAATAAGATTATTCATTATTTTTTTCTATTTAGAGGTAGATGCAAAAGTACATTTTCTAACAGATACATACAAACTTTTTTATCTAATTACTTTTTATTTTTACCCCTCTATGTCAATTTTTATCCCATATTAACGTCTCTTATCCCATTCCAATACTCTTCTTCCCTTTCATTTTGAGACTCAATTTTTATCCCATTATTTTGTGTCATAAACAATAAACATATTTATATATAACCATTATGAACTACGTTGAAAGGTATACAGAACTAAACCGACTATTTTCAATAAATAATAGTACCTCGGTTATTTATACTCCATATGCTACTATACACTTCGCTTCTTTCGAAAGTATTCCAGAGATGTGTCATCATACTTCTTCTAATCACATTATTGATGTCGATGCTTTGATTAGTGAAAATACGCATTTTGTATACCCTATATTTATGCCACATTCAACTGTGCGATCAGGCAAAGCAATTTTACTACTGCATGGGTTAAACGAGCGTTCGTGGAATAAATATCTTGCATGGGCAGAATACTTGTGTTATACCACCAACAAACCAGTAATTTTATTTCCATTAGCCTATCATATCAACCGTTGCCCTAGTAGTTGGTCAAATCCTAGAGAGATAGCAACTATTTTTCATTTAAGGCGTCAACTTAATGGGAATGATAGGTACATAAGTGTGGCAAATGTTGTATTGAGTAATCGTATATCCGAAAAACCTCATCGTTTTTATTGTTCTGGGAGGCAATCTATTGCTGATATTTGTTCGCTAATAAGCACCATATACAAGGGTGTTCATCCAATGCTTCCAGATGTATCTACGGTAGATATTTTTGCATATTCAATTGGAGCGTTTGTTGCAGAAATAGCATTGCTTGCCAATCCGTTAAACCTATTTGATGATACCAAGTTATTCTTATTTTGCGGTGGTTCTGTTTTTAGTGCAATGCAAGGTAAATCTCGTGGTATTATGGATACCAATGCTTTTGATATGTTACATACTTATTATTTACAAGAACGGAATAACCATCTGAAACAATTTCAAAAAAATGATGCTATTGATGCTGCTTTTGAAACCATGATTTCGGCACAATATAATAAACAAGTGCGTGAAAAATTCTTTTTATCAATGGGAAATAAAATAAAAGGGATAGCGTTATCTAAAGACGTGGTTATACCATATGCTGGGATTGTGGAAGCATTAGGTAGTGTTTGTGCTAACAATCAAATTACACAATTAGATTTTGACTACCAGTATTCACACGAAAATCCATTTCCTACTAATCATATTCATCAAACAAACGAAGTAAATGAGGGTTTTAATCAGGTTTTTTCTTACGCAAGAGATTTTTTTAGTTGATTAACACATATATATACATGCTTTTTTTACTCTTTTTGCAGTATAATTCCTGCTTAAGATTGGTCATGCTCCCACTACAATTCTCTATTATTCCATCCAATCTCTAATTTTAGAAAAAAAAGTTACTAGATTATCCCATTGATTTTAATGTAGTTAAGTAATTTGGATAAAAATAGATTAAAAATAGTTTCTTAATTATTTGGAGAATCGGGAATAAAGGCGTTATCTTTGCACCCGCTTTGAGAGAAAAGCGGTATTA
>Ga0255345_1001844_pt1 | contig 28930 bp, 24 predicted proteins | sample wastewater_treat_6_FD_192415 | JGI IMG/M metagenome (GOLD analysis project Ga0255345, IMG submission 192415) | Wastewater microbial communities from Lulu Island WWTP, Vancouver, Canada - plant20 | ecosystem: Engineered > WWTP > Wastewater > Unclassified | place: Canada: Vancouver, British...
AAGATTAAAGGAAAAGCCTTGATATATAATAGATTTTTAATTAAAAAGTTTGATTTGACGCAGATAGAATAAATAAAGTTAATAAAAAAACTACCTCCATAAAAATATTAATATTTTAAAAAATATTAATACAAATTAGGAGGTAGTTATGGCTATTGACTTTAAAAAGTCAAAGCCCTTTTTGCAAATATTATTTTACTATATATTTTTTTTAGAAGCAATATTTTTTTATGCTTAACTTGTTTATGCTATAATAATCTGAAATCTAAGAGTTAGCCACTGTTTGATGTTATAGACATGCTTAATTAAACTAGTGCCACCCAAACTAATGTGGTTTTTTTAATTTATATTCAAATTCTTTCTTAAGTATATACTTAGGTAAGAATGTAGTCTTTTCTTGTTATAAACTTCTTCAATAAAATATTATAGTTTTGAAAATAGAGTGTAGTTTAAGTATGGTCTACTTTCAAACGCCCCTTTTCTTTTCGAGTTTTTATGAGTTCATTCGTATAATACTTATTATAGGTACAGCAGCCAACTTTGCTTTGTTGTATTAAGAGCTCAAGGCAGTTATCACAGACTGTACAATATTTTATCTCATTTTCTTTGCTTTCACGTAATTTTTTAGGAATGTAGGGATCAGCAAGAGATTGCCTCCCAAGTCCTATCATGTCTAAAACTCCACGCTCTATGCATTGTGCTCCGTAATGGAAAAGTGAACTTTTTTCTGGCTCTACCGCTTGCAAGTTGTTATTACCATTGCGAAAAATACTGAAATTTGAACCTATAAGAATTGTCTGAGGTTTTAAATTCTTTTTTATTTCTTTTGCAAAGTACTGATGAAGATAAGCATAATAAGGGATTCTCTTGTCGACTTGTGTAAGACTGACAGTTATTGAGGGGCTTCCTGCAGATTGTATGAAAAATTGAGCTCCTCGTTCCTCTAAACCTTTTACAAGAGCTATGGGCTCTGTTAAATCTATAATAGGAGAATTGGGCCCATCAGTTCCAAATCCACCGTGGAATCCTTCCCAAATAGAAATCTTGGAACCAATAAGGAAATTTTTATCATTTATTTTATTTTGGATTCGCTCATAAAGGTCATAAGCAAAGCGTGAGCGATTTTCCCAGGGACCTCCATACTTCCATTTCCTATCATTATAGGGCCGTAAAACCTGTGAACCAAAATATCCGTGGCAAAGCTTCATATCTATTCCATCTGCGCCTGCGTTATGGGCAATAACGGCTGCAGTAACGAAATCATCCATAATCTTGTCTACTTCCTCTTCTGAAAGGATATCTCCTCCATAACCATAAAGAGGCTTTACAGTAACTCTTCTAGAAAAATCAGGATTTGAAAGCTCTCCTGAATGTGTGAGCTGAAAAATAAATATCATATTTGGGTTTGCTTCTTTTACTTTTTTTACAAATTTTGTTAGAGCTTTTTCATTTTGAGGCATAATAGTAAGTTGCTTATTACGTGAACGGCTTTCCTCAGTGATTGAAATAGCCTCAAGTGAAACCATACCAGCTTCACCTTTTGCTAGATTTTCATAACGTTTATAAGTAAGTTCTGAAGGATTCCCATTTTCATCTTCATCATTACATTCCATAGCTTGCATGAAAAAACGGTTTTTGGCAGTTAAGTTGCCAATTTTTATTGGGCTAAGTAATGTTTCCTTATAGCTCATAGTGAACACTCCTTTTTTAAAGCTAATTTCTAAATTATTTATTTGCTTTTCCGGTCTTAAGTCAAACTAATAATAATTACTTTAATACGGATAAATAAAAAATAAAAGTGATGTTTATATTATAAAAATCAGTTTGGACAAAAATTAATAAGTTTTTGAAAGTTAATAAAATATGTTAATATAAAAACATGAAAGAAAAGGTCGTAAAACCATTTGAATTTTTTAACTGTATAACATTGATAAGCCCCACAGGCCAAAAGGCCTCTAACTTAAAAGAATTTTTAAATATTATTGAGGAATCTGAAAGTAAGGTTATTTTTCATCATCTTTATCAATCACCTTTTAAACATGAATTTAAAGCAATAGAATACCCAAACGATTTTGCTCAATGGGCTGCAACTTCTCTTGAGGATATGGCGCTGGCTGAAAAGTTTGCCAATTTTGATCCTTATGATTTTAATCATATAAGTGAAGCCAAGATAGCTGTAATAGAGATTGTAGAAGAGCATATGTGGGATCTTGTTACAATACCTTGGGTGAGGCCAGGGTTTGAATTTTACTTTTCAAGTTCTACAACAATAATCTTTAAATTAAATATGCATGCTGATAATTTAACAGGCTTTTACAATTGTATGAAAAAAGCTCCTTTAGGTTCTATTTATTATCATTTCTATGAATCAAGAAAGAGAAATAAAAATAAGGCTAAAGATGATTTTTCAACCTGGTTAAGGGAAGAACTTGATGAAAATGAAATTGCAGATGAAATTAATGAAATTGACTTTTATTTTTATAGTCTTATTGAAGCAAAAGAGAGAATACTTTCAATACTTAAGCAAAAGATTAAATAGATTATAAATAAATTATGAATAGTTTGAATGATTACGTAGATGTTGTTGGCAAAAAATATATAGAACAACTTAAAACACTTGCGTTAACACTTCAAAAGAAAAAAGTTGTAATGGTTAATTCCACAAAAGATGGTGGTGGAGTGGCCGAAATCCTTCACAGACTTGTGCCTCTTTTAAATGAGTTAGGAATAGAAACCGAGTGGAAAACAATAAGTGGGGATAAAGAATTTTTTAATATAACAAAAAATATTCATAATGCTTTGCAGGGGCAGAGGATTTGTTTTACAAAGCAAATGCTTGATTACTATCTTGATGTAAATAAGAAGAATTCAGAAAATTTTGAGTTTAATGAAGATTTCGTTTTTATACATGATCCACAGCCTTTAGCTCTTATAAAATATTTTAATAAAAATAAAAGTAAATGGATCTGGCGATGTCATATTGATTTGTCTAAACCTGATTTAAAGTTATGGAAGTTTTTAAAGCAATATCTTTTACAATACGACGCAAGTATTTTTTCAATTGCAAAATTTTCAAGAGTTCTCCCTCATCCTCAATATCTTGTTGCCCCTTCAATTGATCCATTAAGTGATAAAAATAGAGAGCTTTCCAAAGAAGAAATTGACAAAGTGGTTTCGTCATTCCAAATCAATCTTGATAAACCTATTATTTTACAAGTATCAAGATTTGATAGATTTAAGGGACCATTAGGAGTAATAGAAGCTTATAGGATGGTTAAAAAAGAAATTAATTGTCAGCTAATATTAGCAGGGGGTGAAGCAAGTGATGACCCAGAAGGTAAGATTGTTTTTGAAGAAGTTTTGCAAGAAGCAGGGGATGATCCTGATATTAAAGTATTGCTTTTAAAACCAAACAGTAATATAGAGATAAATGCACTTCAAAGAATTTCTGATGTTGTAATTCAGAATTCAAGTAAAGAAGGCTTTGGACTAGTTGTTACTGAAGCTATGTGGAAAGGAAAGCCAGTTGTTGGTGGGGCAGCTGGTGGGATAACTATCCAAATAATAAATCATCAAACAGGTTTTTTAATTTATTCTACTGAGGGGGCAGCATTTAGGATAAGATATCTTTTAAACAGAAAACACGTCTCTGAGAAAATGGGTAAACTTGCCAAGGAATATGTTTTAAATAACTTTTTAATAACACGTCATTTAAGGGATTATCTTTCTATAATGATTGCGCTTGAAAATGAAAATAAATATATCATTCAGATTTAAATCATAAAAATTTCTGGTATTAGTTCATTGCACTATTTAAAAGTTGTGTTTACAAATACTTAAGATTAAAGCTCTTTTAAAACCAAAACTAAAAGATAATAAAGAATAAATTAAAGATAAATGTTTTTTTATGCTGGAGTTGCTAGTGAATATAAAAGTTGCTAATTTATATAAGAAATTTTATTTAAAAAGATAAGTACTTCTTTTATATTGTTTAAAAAAAAGTTTGCATAAGTTCCATTAGAATTGTTAGGTCCCACTTTAATGTTTATGCCATTTATATTTTCCATAAATAAGCTTTCATCGGTTATATCATCTCCGATACATATAAAAACATGACTGTTTGTTTTTAAAATTGTGTTGTATTTTTTCATTGTTTCTTTTATTGCAAGGCCTTTATTGATATTGCAGGGAACAATTTCCAGTACTTTTTTTAAATCAAGAAGTTTTATAGGATATTTTTTTTCAAGTTCAAGAAAAGTATTTTTTAAATCTTCTATTTTGCCTTTCTCGGAATATTTGGCATTTCTATAATTAACCGCAAAAGAATTCTCTTTTTTCTCAAAAATAAAGCCATCAGAACCCGTAAATTTTTTTTCAATAACACCTTGAATTAATTTTATACTTTCTCTTGATCCCAGTGCTTCAGGAGCTATTTTAATATTTTCATTTCTAAATTTAATTTCAGAACCATGGCAACCAAAAAGATTAAAACTTTTTGAAAGATGATCTCCTAAAAAAACTTCAAGATCAATAATTTTTCTGCCTGAAACAACTCCAGTTAATATTTTTGGATTTTTAGAAATCTTTTCTAAAGCAGAAACAGCTTTTTTAGAAAGTTTTACGTCATAAGGGTTTTTTCTTATTCTTACAAGTGTGCCGTCAAAATCCAAAAAAAGAAAAACTTTGTCAACTGAAGCAAAGTATTTTAAAAGACTATTAATATCTTTTAAAGCATTTTTATTTGTGTATTCCATATTTATTTTAGGCAAAATTTTTGGCAAGTAAGAATTGCTAATTAAAAGTTAAAGCTCTATATTTTTTTTTCTTGGGCTTCTTTTTCAACTAAATTAGTAAATGACTTAAAAATACTTTCTAACCAGTAGAAAACATCTCTTTTCTTTACTATTTCTTTTAAATTTTCAAATCTTGAAATTTTTTGTTCATGATCCATCTCTAGGGCAATTTTTATACTATCAGCAACGCCTTCGATATCATAAGGATTTACCATTATAGCGTAATCTTTAAATTCATCAGCCACACCTGCAAATCTGCTTAGTATAAGGGCACTATCCATTTCTGACCTCGAAGCTACATATTCTTTAGCTATCAAATTCATGCCATCTTTTAATGGAGTAACCAGGCATATTTCAGATAATTTATAATAAGAAACAAGTTTTTCCTGACTTAAAGATTTGTAGATATAAAGTATGGGAGACCATATTCCATCAGCAAATTTTCCATTAATTCTTCCAACCATTTCATCAATTTCCTCTTTAAATCTTATATATTCCTGGACTTTTGTCCTAGTTGGAACAGCAATCTGAATAAATACAACTTTTTTTCTGTAACTAGGATATTTATCAAAAAATCTTTCTATTGACCTAAATCTTTCTTTTAGCCCTTTAGTATAATCAAGCCTTTCAACACTTAAAACAAAGCGGATATCTTTTGAGTAAGATTTAATATTTTTTATAAACTTAGAGGCTTCTTTTTTCTTGCTAATCTTATTAAAATTTTCATAATCTATGCTTATTGGGAATTCTTTTACATAAATGTTTCTGCCATTATAATTAACTTTAAATTCATTAAAATCAGGATTTAGTTTTAAGATTTCTTTACAAGCTGCTAAAAAATTTATTGCATCTTTTTTAGTTTGAAATCCTATAAGATCACATCCAAGCAAACCTTTTGCTATTTCTTTGTTCCAAGGTAGTGCATTTAAAATTTCATAATTTGGAAATGGTATGTGTAAAAAGAAAATTATCTTTGCTTCTTTATTGCTATGTCTTATTGTTTCAGGAACAAGCAAAAGATGATAATCATGAACCCAGATTATATCATTTTTATCAGAAACGGAAATTACTTCATTTGCAAATTTTTTGTTAATTCTTTGGTATGCTTTCCAATAATCATAATCAAAATAACTTTGGAAAAGAAAGCCATGAAACAAAGGCCACAGTGTCCTATTAGAAAATCCTCCATAATAATCTTTAACTTCATTTTCATTAAGTTTTACTAATTTAAGCTCATATCCTTCTGAGTTATTGTCTTTCCCGATCTTAATTCTATCTTTTATTTTATTACTTGATCCTATTGTCCCATCCCAACCAATCCATAAACCTTCTATTTTTTTTAATAATGGATCTAATGCAGTAACTAAGCCTCCTGCAGTTTTTTTATAAACAATTTCATCCCTAACCTTACTGATTATGTAAGGAACTCTGTTGGAAACAACTATTAGCCTTTTATCTTTTAAATATTTATCCATGATAATGTTACTTACTTTTACTTTTGCGGCAGCTTTATTTTTAAGGTCGATATCCCATTTGTTGACATAAGGAGTTTTTTAATCAAAGTTTTAAAATAACTTAAAATTTTATTTTTAAAACAAAAGGTTTTACACTAGTAACTCATGTTATTATAATACTGATAATGTAATTTTACTAATTTTATTGTTTTTCCTAAATATTGTGCAAAAGTAAAATGAACCTTGAAATTTATAAAAAATCTTTACTTTAAAGAAATTAAATAAAGGAATAGCATCAATTAATTAGATAGTAAAAATATTCTATCCAATGCTAAAAGGAAAGTTTATAATTTTATTATTTTAATATAGCGGTTAGTGGTAGGTTTACAATTTATGAATTTAAATTAATAATAAAATGCAATGAATCTTAATTTACTCTTTAAAATTATATTTGTTATCTTTTCCTACTTATTAGGATCAATCCCTAATGCTTTCTTTATTTATAAAATCTATAAGGGCGGTGATATAAGACAGTATGGCAGTGGTAATGTAGGAGGAACAAATGTTTTAAGAACTGCTGGAATCAAACCTGGAATTCTTACTATTATTTTAGATGTTATAAAAGGGGCAATCCCTGTAATATTAATTTATTTATTTTTCCCTTCTAGTTATATCCTATATATTATATCAACTGTTGCTGTTTTGCTGGGTCATGTATTTCCAGTTTTTTTAAATTTTAAAGGTGGAAAGGGTGTTGCAACATCTGGTGGGCTATTACTAGCAACTTGTATTCTTCCTTTTTCTGGGATGAACTTGGCTATCAGATTAGCGCCAGCAATCACGATGTTTGTAATTATTGTAACAATAGCTCTTATTACAAAAATTATGTCTATAGGTTCTATTACAGCGGCTATTATTTCCCCAATAGTATTTTTTTTAGCAGGGTATGATAATTATATAGTAATATCTTCAATAATATGGTCAATTATTATAATAGTTACCCATAGACAGAATATTAAAAGATTGGTAAAGGGCGAGGAAAAGAAAATTTTAAATAAAAAGAAAGAGGTTTAAATGGAAGTTGAGATTGGCAAAGGCAAAACTGGAAGAAAAGCGTATGGTTTTGATGAAATTACAATTGTCCCAAGTAGGAGAACAAGAGATCCTGAAGACATAGATATTTCAGCTCAAATCGATAAGTATAAGCTTGAAATCCCTTGTCTTGCTTCTGCTATGGATGGGGTTGTTGATGTAAAAATGGCAATTTTAATGGGTAAGCTTGGGGGTATGGCTGTGTTAAATCTTGAAGGCCTTCAAACAAGGTATGAAAACCCTGATGAGCAACTTGAAAAAATAGCAAGTTTTACAAAAGAAGAAGCTACAAAAAGAATGCAGGAGATTTATCAAGAATCTATAAAGGAAGAATTAATTGAAAAACGTATTAAGGAAATAAAAGCTGGCGGCGTTCCCGTGATAGCTTCACTTACGCCTCAAAAAGTAGAAAAGTATTATAAGATTGCAATTGAAGCTGGTTTAGACATTTTAGTGATTCAAGGTACTGTTGTTAGTGCAGAGCATGTAAGCAAAAAAGTTATTCCACTGGATTTAAAGCAATTTATATCAAGTTGTCCTATACCTGTTATTGTAGGAGGAGTTGCTTCTTATTCAACTGCACTCCATTTAATGAGGACAGGTGCGGTCGGAATTTTAGTTGGTGTGGGACCCGGGGCAGCTTGCACAACACGACAGGTTCTTGGAATAGGTGTTCCAATGGCGACCGCAATTGCTGATGCTTCTGCTGCTAGGATAAGGAATTTAGAAGAAACAGGTAAATACTGTTTAGTTATAGCTGATGGTGGTATGAGGACTGGAGGGGATATTGCTAAAGCGATTGCCTGTGGTGCAGATCTTGTTATGATTGGTAGTCCTCTTTCAAGAGCAAAAGAAGCTCCGGGTAGAGGTTATCACTGGGGAATGGCAACATTTCATCCTGAGCTTCCAAGAGGTACAAGAATAAAAACAGATACTGTTGCCTCTCTGGCTGAAATTCTTATTGGACCTGCTCATGAAAATGATGGTACGTTAAATCTTTTTGGCGCACTTAGAACATCCATGGCTACATGTGGTTATGAAAATATAAAGGAATTTCAAAAAGCTGAGGTTATGATAGCTCCGTCAATAAAGACAGAAGGTAAAGTAGAGCAAAGAATACAAAGAGTTGGGATGGGCGTTTAATAAATATGGAAAAAGAAAATAATTCTCTTATCGAAAATATTATTGTTTTAGATTTTGGAGGTCAATATTCACAATTAATTGCTAGAAGAGTTAGAGAGCTCCGGGTATATAGTGAATTATTGCCATTTGATACTCCTATTGAAAAGATAAAAGAAAAAAAGCCAAGCGGGATAATCTTATCTGGTTCTTCTCACAGTATTATCTCAGATGATAAAAAGTATATTATAGATGCTGAAATTTTAAAACTTGGTGTTCCTGTGCTCGGGATATGTTACGGTATGCAGCTTTTAGCTCATTTATTAGGTGGTAAAATTACAGGTAGTGGCTCGAATGAGTATGGAAAAACTAAAATTAATATTGATACTAGTTCTTTACTTTTTAATGGGCTTAAACCAATTGAAACATGCTGGATGAGTCATAGAGATAGTGTCTCAGTTCTCCCTCCATTATTTAGAATTATTGCATCTACAAATAGTTTGCCTATAGCTGGTATTGAAGAGCCATCAAGAAAGATATATGGCATTCAGTTCCATCCAGAAGTTATTCATACTCCTTCAGGTATGGATATTCTAAAAAACTTTTTATTTAAGATATGTAATTGTTCCCCAATCTGGACGACAGTTTCAATTATTGAAAAAGAAATTCACGAGATAAAAGAAAAAGTTAAAGATGGTAAAGCAATTTGCGCATTAAGTGGTGGAGTGGATTCTTCAGTTGCTGCTATTTTAGTAAGTAAAGCAATTGGTGATAATCTAACTTGTATTTTTGTTGACCATGGTCTATTAAGGAGTGGGGAGGCTGAACAAGTTGATAAGACCTTTAAGGAAAACTTTAAAATAAACCTTGTTAATGTAAATGCAAAAGAAAGGTTTTTATCTAAACTTAAAGGTGTAACAGATCCTGAACAAAAACGAAAAATAATTGGTACAGAATTTATAAGAATTTTTGAAGAAGAAGCAAAAAAAATAAAAGATGCTAATTTTTTAGTTCAAGGCACTTTGTATTCTGATGTTATTGAAAGTGGAACAAAAGATGCTGCTAGAATAAAGTCCCATCATAATGTAGGTGGTTTACCTGAAGACATGAAATTAAAATTAATTGAGCCTTTAAGAATGTTATTTAAAGATGAGGTTAGAACCTTAGGTATAGAACTTGGTTTGCCAGAAGAAATTGTCTTAAGACAACCATTTCCGGGGCCTGGACTAGCAATAAGAATAATTGGGGAAGTTACCGAAAGAAGGCTTGAGATTCTTAAAAAAGCTGACTATATTGTGATAGAAGAGATAAAAAGGGCAGGGCTTTATAATAAAATATGGCAATCATTTGCTATACTACCAGCTATAAAAAGTGTTGGTGTTATGGGTGATGAAAGGACTTATGAATACCCTATTGTCGTTAGGGCTGTCAACAGTGAAGATGCTATGACTGCAGATTGGGTAAGATTGCCATATAAGGTTTTAGAAAAAATTTCAAATAGAATAATTAATGAAGTTGAGGATGTAAATAGAGTGTTGTATGACATTAGCTCAAAACCACCCAGCACTATTGAGTGGGAATGAAACTAAATAAACGTGGATTTTTATAAATATTTACTTTTAGAACATATTTAAGAAAATAATTTTAAAGGAGCAGTTAAATGGAAAAAGATTTTCAGAAAAAGCTCGAGAAGTATAGAAAAGAAATTGATAGAATAGATAAACAAATTGTTGATTGTCTTAATGAAAGAGCCAGAATTGTGCTAGAGATAAAGAGATTAAAGAAACAAAACGATATACCTTTGTTTGATCCTAAAAGAGAAGAAGAACTCTTAAATAACATTGCAAGATACAATAAGGGCCCCTTATACAATGACAACGTTATTCAAATTTTTGAAAGTATATTAAGAAATGTACAAATTCTTGAACGTGGAGAGGAATTGTGAGTAATAATAAAGGTAAAGACGACTCAGTCCTAAGACAATCAAAAATAATAAAAAAGGATGACGTAAATCTTGCTGAAGAGGGATTTGTTACTGTAATTGCTGGACCATGCGCAATAGAAAGTTGGGAACAATTAGATACTATTGCAAAGATTGTAAAAGATAGTGGTCTTAGTTTTTTGAGAGCTGGTGCATATAAACCAAGAACTTCACCTTATAGTTTTCAAGGCTTAGAGCATAAAGGTTTGGAAATGCTAAAAGAGGTTGGTGACAAATATGGTCTTTATACTACGACTGAAGTTACAGATGCTGAGACTGTTGAGGAAATAGCAAAGTATGTTGATATCCTCCAGATAGGTACAAGGAATATGTCCAATTTTGCATTGCTAAAAAAAGTTGGTATTGTAGCAAGTAAATATAATAAAAAAGTTATATTAAAAAGAGGTTGGGCATCTACAATTAAAGAGTGGCTTTTAGCTGTTGAGTATATTACTTCTGCTGGTGATGTTGAAGTGGTCCTTTGCGAAAGAGGGATAAGAACCTTTGAACCATACACAAGATTTACTTTAGATTTATCTGCGGTTCCAGTTATTAAAAAATTAAGCAATCTAGCAATTATCATAGATCCTTCTCATGCTGTTGGGCAAAGCGATCTTGTTATTCCAATGAGTAGAGCTGCAATAGCAGCGGGAGCAGACGGTCTTTTGGTGGAAATTCATCATGAACCTGAAAAAGCTTTATGTGATGGGCAACAAGCACTTAATATAGAACAAACAACTGAGATGCTAAATCAAGTAAGAGATATAGCCTCTATTCTTGATAAAAAAGTAAGATAATTTATTTTGTAACATTAACTAGCATTATTATATTAATAATAGTGCTAGTTATTCTTCGATATATTGCTTATCTTCGATAAAGATTATTAATAAGCATCTAAAATTCTATAATAGTAATAAAAACAAAACTTTAAAGGTTAGGATACAGTTACCTTAAGAAGACACTCAAAGCTTTTCCCCGGCGAGGGAAAGCTTGCTAAAGTTTTAAGGCTTCGCTCTCCTCTTAAAAGAGGAACCATGTCCGCTTCGCCTTCAAATGGTTTTCTTAAAGTAACTGCATCCTAACCAAATAATTTATCTTTATCACAAAATTTTAGATGCTTATAAGATTATTATAAATAATAGAAAATTTAGTAAAACTTGGAGTAAAATATTGAGTTTATTGAATGATTTAAATCCTGATCAGATAAAAGCTGTCCTTGATGATAGTAATTCTCTTTTAGTTTTTGCTGGTGCAGGAAGTGGCAAAACAAGGGTTCTTACTTATAAAATAGCTTATCTAATTAAAGAAAAACAAGTAGACCCATTTAAAATACTTGCCATCACTTTTACAAATAAGGCTGCAAATGAGATGAAAAACAGGATTATTTCACTTGTTGGTAATGTCGGTAAATATATGTGGGTTTCCACTTTTCATTCTTTTTGTGCTAGGCTTTTAAGAAGGGAGATAAATAAATTAGGATTTACTGAAAATTTCATAATTTATGATACCGATGATTCACTTAAATTAATATCTAAATGTATTAAAGATGCTGGTTATGATATTAGAATGTTTTCACCAAAATCAATTAAAGAAACTATAAGTCAGGCAAAGAATAAACTTAAAAGTGCTGAAGATTTCTCAAAAAAAACTTTTGACCCTTATGAAAAGGTTGTTGCTAAAATTTTTAATATTTATCAAGATGAGTTAATAAAGGCGAATGCTCTGGATTTTGATGATCTTTTGTTGCACACAGTAAGCTTATTTAAGTTATTTCCAGAAGTATTAAAAGCATATCAAGATAAGTTTGAATATATATTGGTTGATGAATTCCAAGATACTAATCTTGTCCAAAATGAACTAATATTACTTTTATTTAATGGAAGAAATAAGATATTTGTTGTTGGTGACGATGACCAGAGTATTTATAGTTGGAGAGGAGCTGAGATAAAAAATATAGTTAACTTTGATAAGAATTTTCAGAGTTCCAAGATACTCAAACTTGAAAAGAACTATAGATCAACTAAAAATATACTTAATGCAGCAAATGAACTTATTAAAAACAATTATTCCAGAAGCAAAAAAAAGTTGTGGACTGATAATAAGGAAGGGGACTTAATTAGTAAATATAGAGCACAAAATGAGCAAGAAGAAGCAAAGTATGTTATAAAAAAGATACTGGAAATAAAAAAAGAAAATTTAAAAAATTTTAAGGATTTTGCCATTTTTTATAGAACTAACGCACAATCAAGAGTAATTGAGGAAAATTTCATAAAAGAAAAAATTCCATACAGAATTTTTGGGGGTTTGAGGTTTTACGATAGAAAAGAAATAAAAGACATGCTTGCTTATTTGAAGTTTATGTCAAATTCAAATGATTTTGTTAGTCTTCAAAGAATTATAAATGTTCCAGCGAGAGGTATTGGGCATACTACAATTTTAAATATAGAAAAATATGCATTAAAAAATAATATTGGTTTTTGTGATGCTTTTTTTGGTTTTGAGAAGATTAATTCTTTAAGCTCTGCCTATAAGGGTAGAATAAGAAACTTTATTGAATTAATAGATTATTTAAAAGATTTTGCCCAGAATAACTCGATTAGTAGAACACTTGAAGAAATTTGGATAAAAACAGGATATTTAAAAGAACTTGAAAATGAAAATACGATAGATGCTTTAAGTAGAGTTGAAAATTTAAAAGAACTTTTAACCGTGGTAAAGGAATTTGAAAAAAGACATATATTAGATAATGGTACAGAGCTTGAAATGGTAGACTTTCTTCAGGAAATTTCACTTATATCTGATTTAGATAATTATGATGAGACTGCTGATTCGGTTACTTTAATGACATTACATAATGCAAAAGGGCTTGAATTTCCCGTTGTATTTATGGTTGGTATGGAAGAAGGCATTTTCCCTCATATAAAAAGTATTAATTCTGGTTATGAAGATTTAGAGGAGGAAAGAAGGCTATGTTATGTTGGGATGACTAGGGCAAAAGAAAAGTTATTTATGACTTCATCAATTTTACATTTTATTTATGGTGATGAAAGAGAAAGAATGCAGTCAAGATTTGTTAATGAAATACCTCAAAAATATTTTATAGATGAGAATTTACAGATTTTTAAGGATAATCTTGATTATGACTATAGTAATAGCAGATTTACAAGTAAAAAGACAAAAAATCATACAAAAGAAAAAAGTCTTAATGATTTTAATGTTGGAGATGCTGTAGAGCATAAATTATGGGGTGAGGGAGAGATATTAAGAATAAAAGATCTCTTTGATGATGTTGAATTAGATGTTGCTTTCAAGAGTGTGGGTTTAAAAAAGCTACTTGCCAGTATTGCACCTTTAAAAAAGAAAAAGTAATTTTATTATCAAAAGTATAAACACCTAAAATTCCGTGAGCAATAAAAACAAAACTTTAAGAACCAGGATGAGTTACCTTAAGAAAATCATTTGAAGGCGAAGCGGGCATGGTTCCTCTTTTAAGAGGAGAGCGTAGCCTGAAATCTGAGTAAGCTTTCTCTCGCCGGGGAAAAGCTTGCATGTTTTCTTAAGGTAACTCATCCTGGCTAAATAATTTATCCCTATCATGGAATTTTAGATGCTTATATCAAAAGCAATATTATTGCAAAACTAAATAATTGCTATATTATTTATTTTAATATTGTATTATTTTTTGTGCCTTTATTAAGATTTTTTATATGTTTAACGAACAAGATATTATAAATACGACAATTGACCTTGTTAAAATTGATTCAAGAAATGGCAGAAATAGCGAAGATAAGATTGTTCAATATATTTCTGGGATTCTTTCAAATTTAAAGGTTGATTTTAAAATAGTCAACCACGAAGGATGTAGAAAAAGTATTATTGCTTACTACCCTGGTATTAATCAAGCAAAAAATTTTCTTGTCTGTGGGCATTTAGATACAGTAAATATAAAAGATATAAGTTTATCTAAAGATGGTTCCTTAGATGTTGAATTTAAGGATAATAAGATATATGGATTAGGTTCATCAGATATGAAAAGCGGCCTTTCGAGCATCATATATGCTTTAAAATATCTTGTACTTAATAATATAAAACCCGCGTATGATATTTTCTTTGCCTTTACAGGGGATGAAGAATCCGATAAAGCTGGTGCATTATATCTTTTAAAAGATGATTTAATAAAAAATACAAAATTGATGCTTGTAGGAGAACCAACAAATTTAAACTTAGGTTTAGGTTCAAAGGGGCAAGTATGGTTAGAAGTAAGATTTAAAGGAAAATCTGCTCATGGCTCAACACCTAAAAAAGGCAAAAATGCCATAATTATGGCTTTAAATTTTATTCAAGAAATACTCTCGCCTGATTTTTTCGAAAAAAATGATATTTTTTTCCCAAAAAGCACAGCAAATATCGGATTTATCAATGCTCCTGGTCCTTTTAATGTTGTGCAGGATAATTGTGTTGTTGGTATTGATATAAGAATGTCACCTCCTGAAACTATTGTAAGTATTAAGGAGAAAGTTAATTATGCATTATCAAGGGAATTTAAAAAAAATGAATATGAATTAAAAATAGTTGACGCTCTTGAATCATCTTTTATTAGACCTGAAAGTAAAGTTGCTATGAAGCTTAAAAGTATTATTAATAAATATGTTTCAGGCAAAAGAAAAATTTCGCTTTCTTATGCAACAGATGGCTCAGTTTTAAATACCCATGCTAACATACCATTTGTAATACTTGGCCCTGGCATTCCCGAAGTCATTCATAGTAAAGAGGAATATGTTCCTGTTGATAATATAATTAATTGTGTTGAAATTTATAAGGATATTTTTTTAAACTTAGATCAAATTATATTATAATATCAAGTTGTAATTAATTATAATTTTATTTTGGGAAACATCTAAAATTCCACGATAGAAATAAAACAAAACTTTAAGAGCTAGGATGAGTTACTTAAGAAAACACTAAAAGCTTTCCCCAGCAAGGGAAAATTTGCTTAAAGTTTTAAGGCTTTAGCTCTCCTCTTTAAAGAGGAACCATGCCCGCTTCGCCTTCAAATGGTTTTCTTAAGGTAACTGTATCCTAGCCAAATAATTTATCTTTATCACGGAATTTTAGATGCTTATTTTACTTTGACATAACTAGATAAGTTTTCTTTTAAATAGCCAGTCCATAATTTCTTATTAAATTTAAGGTTAGTAGTTATCTAAAGCTAGCAGTTTGTAGTATAATTATTGTAGTTAGCAAGGTGGTTTTAGAATATGAGTTTAACACAAAGAAAAAAAGATATATTAAAATATTTGATAGAAAATTTTATAGAAAATGCTGAGCCTGTTTCTTCTCAGACTATTGCAGAAAGCTCAAACTTAGGCATTAGTCCTGCTACTATTAGAAAAGAAATGAATGAGCTTGAGGAATTAGGCTATTTAACTCATCCTCATATTTCTGCTGGGAGAATTCCAACTGATCTTGGATATAGATATTATGTTGATAATATTGTTTTTGGTGAGGGGGGATTTAAACTAAATAAGCAAAATCAATTAGTATCTATAGAAATTCCATCAAATAAAGAAATGGACTTGGAATTAATACTTCAATCTGCAGTTAATATTCTTTTTAAGTTTACTAATTATGTTTCTATGATAATAACACCAGAGATACAAAAAAGTAAATTTAAACATATGGAACTTATAGAGCTTACAGATAATAATTATATTTTTATTTTAATCACTGACTCTGGAAGAGTATTTAAGGAAAGGTTTAGTATTGAAGGTGATTATAGCAATTTAGATATGCAAAGGGTAAAGAATATACTTAATTTTCATCTAAAAGATATATATATTCATAAAATAAGTGAGACAAATGTTTTAAAGCTTATTGAGAATGATAGCTCTTTATTCTTTATTATAAAGAGGATAATACAATTAATTAAAAATTTTGAAATCAATGAAAGTGACTATAATAAAATCTTTATTAAGGGGGCTTTAAGCATTTTAGAAGATCCTGATTTTATTGATGTTGATAATTTAAAAAGCTTATTTTGGATTCTTGAAGATGAATACCTGCTAAAGAAAATTTTGCAAAACTTTTCTGATAGCGAAGATATAAATGTTAAAATAGGAAAAGAAATTTATGGCACGTATACTGATAGTTTAAGTCTTATCGCCTCAAATTATAAATTAAGTGAAAACTCTAAAGGTTCGATAGGTATTTTAGGACCAAAAAGAATGGATTATTTAAAGGTTATAAGTGTACTAGATACCTTTAGAGAAAATCTTACTAAAGCTCTTCATTTTAATACTTAAAGCAAGTTTTTCTCATTTTACATTTTTATTAAAATTAACTACAATAATTATTTTGCTAAAGTTTATTTTTATTTTTTATTTTAATATTTTTTAAGATAAAATTTGATTAACTTTATATTTTAAGATAGAGGTGAATTCATTGAATTCTAGGAAGAAAGACTATTATGAAGTTTTAGGGCTTGATAGGGATTGTACTGCTGAAGAGATAAAAAAAGCATATAGAAAGCTTGCAATGCAGTATCATCCTGATGTTAATAATGGAAACGCTGAGTCTGCCGAAAAATTTAAGGAAATATCAGAAGCGTATGCGGTTTTAAGTAACGAAGAAAAAAGACGTGAATACGATAATTTTGGTTTTTCAAGCAGTCTGTTTGATAATTTTGATACAAGCAGTATTTTTGATGATTTTGGATTTGGGGATATTTTTGATATGTTTTTTGGAGATTTTGGCAGATCAAGATCTTCAAGCACAAGAACAAGGACAAGACAGGCGAGAGGCAGTGATATTGAGGTAAAGCTTGAAATATCTTTAAAAGAGGCAGCTTTTGGTATTGAAAAAGAAATTGGATATACCAGTAATGATATATGTGAAGTTTGCAATGGAACTGGAAGTGAAGGAAAAGATGGGACTGAGAGATGCCATGTATGTGGAGGAACGGGCCAAGTAAGGCATTCAAGGCAAACATTAATTGGCAGTGTTATTACTACGTCAGTTTGTGGTAATTGTAATGGGACAGGTGAAATAATAAAAAATCCATGTAAAAAGTGCGGGGGGAAAGGTTATTATAAGCAAAAGAAAACTTTAAAAGTTAAAGTTCCTGCTGGTATAAATGATGGGGATAAAATTAAAATTTCAGGTAAGGGAAATTCACTAGGCAAAGGATCTGTTGCTGGTGATTTATATGTTGCAGTTTCTATTATTCCACATCCTTTATTTAAAAGAGACGGAAATGATATTATTTCAAACATTGATATCTCGTTTACCCAGGCTATTTTAGGAACGAAAGTTGAAGTTGAAACTTTAGATGGCATGGAGGAAATAAATATTGAACCCGGGATTCAGCCAAATACAAGGGTAGTTTTAAAGTCAAGAGGAATGGTAGAGTTTAATGGATACCGCAGAGGGGATCATATAATAAATGTTAATGTAAAAATTCCAAGCAAATTGCCAAAAGAAGAATTAGAAGCCTTAAAGAAAATAGCAGAAAGTCACGGAGAAGTGGTTGGCGATGGGAGTAAATCATTTTTTTCAAATTTTAAAGAAGCCTTCAAAAAATAGAATATAATTCTACCTCTCTTTTAATTTATACTTAGTGACAAATTATGAGTTATCCATATTTTTTTGTTTCTCCAGAATATGTAAAAGATAATAATATTTTAATCACAGGAGATGACGCAAAACATCTTATAAAAGTCCTTAGAGTAAAAATAAAAGAAAGGATTGAAGTTTCAGATAATCAGAATTTTAGATACATAGCAGAGGCAATAGAAATAAGAAAAAATGAAGTTTTATTAAAGATTATTCAAAGAAAAGCCATTAGCCATTATAAAGGTAATTTTAAAATAAAGGTAGCGTTGTTCCAATGTCTTTTGAAGAAAAGTGCAATGGAATTTGTTATTCAAAAAAACACTGAATTAGGTATTGATGAAATAATTCCTGTGAGAAGCAAAAGAGTAGTTGTTAACGAAAAAGTTAAAAGTTCAAAATTATGTAGATGGAATAAAATAGCAATAGAAGCATCTAAGCAGTGTAAAAGGGATTTTATGCTGCAAGTTAAAGATGAAATTTTATTAGAAGATATAAAGCCACAAAATTATGATTTATTTTATATTCCATATGAAGTCATAAAATATGAAGACCTAATTAGTGTCTTAGGTGTTGATAATAAAGATGTTAATGATATAAATTTTTTAAAGTTTAAAAAAAATAATGTTTTTAAAGACATAAATTTTATTTTTAAAGAGAAGAAAAAACTTATAAATGACAAGGGTAAAAATAAGGAAGAAATAAACATTGGTTTTATTGTAGGCCCTGAGGGTGGGTTTGAAGTTGAAGAAGTAAACTTACTTTCAAGTTTAGGTGCAATTCCTATAAGTCTAGGAGAAAATATATTAAGGGCAGATACTGCGTCAATTTTTCTTTCATCTATTATTAAATACTCAATTTTTTTAACCAGTATTCGGCATGTCACGAATTAATTGGAAAATTATAATAAATAAAATCAAATGGGAGTAAAAAATTTAAACAAAAAAGAAGTTTATATTAATAATATAAACATAACCGATAGCAAAAATGATATCAAAATAAAAAGTAAGAATATAAGATATAAAGAAGATTATTATTTTACGGTAATAACTTTTGGTTGCAAAGTAAACCAAAGTGAATCTGATGAAATAATATCTGAGCTAAATTGTTATGGTTTAACCTATACCGGTGATATTACAAAATCAGATATAGTTATCATCAATACTTGTACAGTGACAGCTCAAACTGATAGCAAAATTAGACAGTTCATAAGAAAAGTTAAAAGGTTGAATCCAAAATCAAAAGTTTTTGTTACTGGATGTTTTGTAAAATTTAATGAGGATTTTTTAAAAAATTTAAATATTAAAAATTATTATCAAAATGAAGAAAAAAATAAAATACCAAAGATAGTATTAAGAGAGCTAAAACTTGACGATGGGAGTAAATTTATAGAAAAAGATAGTTTTTATGTCAAAAATTGTAGTGTTGAGCATGATAGTAAAAGTTATAAGAGTAATGGCAATGTAAATGACATTAAAAATGATAATAAAAATCCCAAACTACTAGGAAAGCATACAAGGCATTTTATTAAAATACAGGATGGTTGTGAGCAGAACTGTACTTATTGTATAATTCCTTTAGTTAGAGGTAAATATACAAGTAAAATGCCTGACGACATAGTTAATGAGATAAAATTTGTACAGTCAATTGGATTAGAGGAGGTTGTTCTTACTGGGATACATTTAGGAAATTATGGTGTTGATTTAAATTTAAATAATTCAAATGAATTTAACCTTGCAAAATTATTGAATACTATTATTAAAACAACAAATATTAAGAGAATAAGACTTAGTTCTATTGAAATAAATGAAATATCCCCGGAACTAATAGAAATAATTAAAAAGAATAAAAATGTTGCTAGCCATTTGCACATTCCTTTGCAAAGTGGCAGTAACAAAATTCTACAGCTGATGAAAAGACCTTATGACATTGAATTTTTTTCAAGCAAAATTAACCAAATAAAAAAGGAGATACCTGATATTTCTATTACAACTGATGTTATGGTTGGGTTTCCTAATGAAGATGAAGAGGATTTTAATGATACTATTAAAGTTGTAAAGGAAATAAAGTTTTCTAAAGTTCATGTTTTTAAATTTTCTAAAAGGGAAGGCACTGTAGCTTTTAGTATGAATGGGCAAATAAGCGAGGAGATAAAACAGCAAAGGGGGGAGATATTAAGAAAAATTTGCGATGGGTTAAGGAAAACATATCTTGAGAGTTTCATTGGTATGACTTTAAGTGTTTTAATAGAAAAAATTAATTTTATAGATATGATTGTTACTGGAATGGCTGAAAATTATATAAAAGTTTATGCTATATTAAGAGGGGACGAAAGTTACGTTAATACCTGTATTAAAATTGGGAAAATTAGTGATGTTAAAATAACAGGATTTTTTAAAGATGGACTTCTTGGTGAAATTTTGTTTTAGGTTATTTGATAATTTTATAAGCATCTAGAATTTTGTGATAAAGATAAATTATTTGGCTAGGATACAGTTACTTTAAGAAAACACGCAATCTTTCCCCCGGCGAGGGAAAGCTTGCTCAAGTTTCAGGCTTGCTCTCCTCTTGAAAGAGGAACCATGCCCGCTTCGCCTTCAAATGGTTTTCTTAAAGTAACCCATCCTAGCCCCTAAAGTTTTGTTTTTATTGCTATTACTGAATTTTAGATGCTTCCGATAATTTTTAGAATTTTGTGTTTTGCTTTTTAAGCAATTATAATTAGTCGTGGTTAGTGATTATTTAATTTATATAATTTTGGAGGAAAGTCTTGGATTGTATTTTTTGTAAAATTGCAAATAAAGAAATTGCAAGTGAGATTGTTTATGAGGATGATGATATACTTGTATTTAGGGATGTTAATCCTCAAGCTCCTGTTCATTTGCTTGCAATACCAAAAAGGCACATAGATTCCTTGATGGAGATTGATAAAATTGAAAGTAATGTTTTGAAGAAAATTTTTACTATTATAAGTAAACTTTCTAAAGAATTTAATATTGATAAAAGTGGATTTAGAGTAGTTTCAAATGTAGGTGAAGGTGCAGGACAAAGCGTTAAACATCTTCATTTTCATATTTTAGGGGGAAGAAAATTTAACTGGCCACCAGGATAAATTATTTTTATTAAGAGGTGTTTTTTAATGAGAACTTTCAAACAGAAATTAAAAATGGAGTTTGCTAAGAATCATTCCATAGCTGAATTACTTGGCGAAAGAGATAGATTTATAAAAAAAATCGAGGATGATTTTGATGTAGATATTTTTGTTCTTGGAAATAATATAGAAATTTCTGGAATAAAAAAAAATGTTGAACATGCAGCTAATTTAATAAATGAACTTGCTCTTCAGATAAATTTGGGGCAGAGAATTAGTTCGGAGAAAATTAATGATTCTGTTCAGATAATGGGTAGTAAGTCTATCCTAAAACCTCATGAAATTTTTAATAATTATATAATTGTAAATAATGGTAAAAAAATAAAAGCAAGAACTGAGGGGCAAAAAAGATATATTGAAGCAATAAAGAATAATACAATTGTTTTTAGTATTGGTCCCGCAGGCACAGGGAAAACATACCTTGCTTTGGCAATGGCAGTAAGTGCGTTAAAATCAAATGAGGTTGGGAGGATAGTTCTTGTTAAGCCTGTTGTTGAGGCTGGTGAAAAATTGGGTTTTTTGCCGGGAGATCTTTATGATAAAGTAAATCCTTTCTTAAAGCCTTTATATGATGGCTTGTATGAAATGCTGGATGTTGAAATATTCCAACAATATATGGAAATGAATATTATAGAAGTCGTCCCGCTTGCTTATATGAGAGGGAGAACTTTAAATGATTCATTTATTATTTTGGATGAAGCTCAAAATACATCTCCTGAACAAATGAAGATGTTCCTTACTAGGCTTGGATTTGGTTCAAAAGTAGTAATTACAGGTGACATCACTCAGATTGATTTACCAGAAGGCAAGCAATCGGGCTTGATTATAGTCAATAATATTCTAAAAGGAATACAAGGGATTGAGTTTATTTATCTTACCGCAGAAGATGTTGTAAGACATAGCCTTGTTCAAAAGATTGTTAATGCTTATAAAGCTTACGAAAATGAGTTAGACAAGAAGACTGCTGTTGCAAAGTCTTCCCAAGAATAAATAATTATAATTTACAAATTTGTAATTGCTTTATTAATCTAGTTTATTAACAATAAAGTTTATTAATTTATTTGTTCTATTAAACATTTTTTATGAGTTTTTTGTAATGTTACGTAAAAAAGCAAGAAGTCAAGATAAAGAAATAATTAAATCTGAAAGTTTTAGAAATAGCCAAGAAAGCTTTTTTAAAAAATATTTCGGAATAAATAACTTATTTGCAAAAAGACTTTATACTTTTATCGGCACATTTATTTTGGTGGTTGTTATTCTTTCTTACAATTTTACTCCTAATTTAGGTATTGAATTAGGTAAACCAAGTCCAAGAACAATAAAGGCGAATAAGAGTATAAGTTTTGAAGATCCTTCTAAAACTGAGGAAGATAGAAACAAAAGAGAAATAGAAGTTGAAGACATTTATAACTATGATACCCAAGTTTTAAATGGGAGAGAAGGAGTATTATATCAAATTAGGTACTTCTTTCAGCTAGTGAAAGTAGTGCAAAAGAAAGAATCAATGTCAGAAGAAGAAAAAATTACATATCTATCAGGTTTACTTGGCGGGAACTACAGTGATAACGTTTTAAGAGAGGCATTATCACTTGATTTTGAAGAGAATAGTTTACTTATGGAGAAGACTCTTTCTTTGGCTAAGAGATTGATGGATGAAAAAATAAAACCAAATGACATAGATGCTAAAAAGCTAGAAATTGCTAGGATAGTGAATGAAGATGCTAGTTTAGATAAAGTAGAAAAAGATATTGTTATAAGTGTTTTACAGAAAAATTTAAAGCCTACAGCAGTTTTTGATCCTATTGCTACTGAGAAAGCAAGAAAACAAGCACGGGACGAAACCCCACCTCACATTATTACTATAACTGAGGGTCAGATAATAATAAATGAAGGCGATATTGTAGACGAAAATGATATATTAATACTTTCTAAATTGGGTTTACTTAATCCAGGGTTTAATTGGCGAGTGTTTCTTTACATATGCCTCATAAATATAACAACATTTACTATTTTTTATTTTTACTTGTTCAGATTTAATAAAAATATTTTTAATAATATAAGAAAACTATTAATTTCTTCAACAATATTAGTTATTTTTACAGCTTTAACTAAACTATTCACCACTTTAGCAAGTCTTCATTTGAATTTTTGGATTTACTTTTTCCCAATATTAGCTGCCTCAATGTTATATTCAATTATTTTTGATACTAGGGTGGGGATTATTTCGACCCTTGTACTAGCTGTTAATTTCGGTATAGCTTCTAATTTTGATTACCAACTTGCTATTATTTATTTTCTTGGTGGAATATTTGCAACTTTTATGGTTTCAAATACATCTCAGAGAAGCAATATAATGAAAGGCGGTTTTTACAGTTCAATCTTTTTAGGATTTTCATTTTTAATTGCGAATATTATTAGTGGTGATCCTAAAGTTTTAGCACTTTACTTTACTATGGGAGTGTTAAATGGAGTTGTTTCTGCAATTATAACTATTGGATTTCTGCCTTTTATTGAATCAACATTTAGAATTATAACGGCAATGGGTTTACTTGAATTATCACATACAGATCAGCCTCTTCTTAAAGAACTCTTGATCAATGCACCAGGAACATACAATCATAGCATACTTGTTAGTCATCTTGCTGAATCTTGTGCAAATGCCATTGGGGCAGATGCTTTACTTGTAAAAGTTGCTGCTCTTTATCATGACCTTGGTAAAATGAAAAGGCCAGAATATTTTTATGAAAATCAAATAAATGTTTCAAATATCCATGATAGACTTAACCCTTCAATGAGTAGAAATATTATTGCAAATCATATAAAGGATGGCGTTGAGATAGCAATAAAGAATAAAATTCCTAAAAAAGTTGTTGATTTAATTTCCCAACATCACGGTAATTCTGTTATTACATATTTTTATAAAAAGCAAAAAGATATGGAATTAAACAGGTTTTTAAGTGCTAATCCGGATGAAACTATGGAAGGTCATTTTAGATATCCATCAAAAAAACCCCAAACAAAAGAAGCAGCAATTTTAATGCTTGCTGATTCTTGCGAAGCTGCTGTTCGTTCATTAGAAAAGATAACCCCAAAAAAAATAGAGCAGATGGTTAATGAAATTGTAAAATCGAAAATTAACGACCAGCAATTAAGTGAGGCTGACATAACAATAAAAGAAATAAATATAGTAAAAAACACATTAATAGATGGGCTTGTATCCCTGCATCATTCAAGAATTTCCTATCAGGAAGCTAAAGATAAAGAAGTTGACCTAAAAGTTATTGGAAGCCAAAGGATATAAATAAACAGAGTGTACAAAGAAAAATCAAGGTAAAAAAACATAAAAAAATAAAGATATTTTTATGTAAATATAATATTTAAAATAAGCATCTAAAATTATTGATAACAATAAAAACAAAACTTTAAGAGCTAGGATGAGTAACTTAAGAAAACACGCAAGCTTTTCCCGGCGAGGAAAGCTTGCTCAAGTTTCAGGCTCGCTCTCCTCTTGAAAGAGGAACCATGCCCGCTTCGCCTTCAAATGGTTTTCTTAAGTTACCCATCCTAGCCGAATAATTTATCTTTATCATAGAATTTTAGATGCTTCCAATTTTAAAGAAACAATTGTAAATTTATCTTGTTAATAGCACAATTATGAATACCAAGATAATGAAGGCTAGTTGTTTAAAGTAGTGTTTTTAAGTAAATCCTGGTTTAAAGTTTAAAAAATTAAAGAATATGTGAATATACAAAAAAATAAATAAAGTATTTTAGAAATAAATTAAAAGAAAGAAATTATATGGAAGTCATAATTATAAATAGCCAAAAAGATGTTCCTATTAATGAAAATTATTATAAAGAAATTTCAGAATTTATTTTTAAAAAATTAGAAAAAGAGAAAAATAGTGAGCTTAATATTGTTTTTATTGGTAGAGATGAAATAAGGGATCTTAATTTGAAATATAGAAATATTGATAGCGAGACCGATGTTCTTTCATTTTCATATAAGGGCGATAAGGAAATTTTTGATTTTATGAATAAAGAATCTGGTGGCAATGAAGAGGGTTTTAAACAAGAATATGACTTTTTTACAGTAGGTGAGATACTTATTTGCCCTTTGGTAGCTAAAGAGAAGCTTAAAGATTATGATAATAATTGGAATTTAGAAAAGTTAATAATATTTTTAATAATCCATGGGATGCTTCATATTTATGGGTATGATCATGAAAACGAAGAAGATAGCCTAAAAATGGAAGCTGAACAGGAAAAATTAATGAAAATGGTGGAAAGAGAATTTAATATATAATTTTCTATATTTTATAGCTCATAGCAATTCAGTAGTCATATTGCATATCTTAATAAGATACACATATTAATATAATAGGATACATACATTCTAATCTATGGGTTGACATATGTAGTAAAATTTAGTTGAAACTGTTTTTATATTTAAATTTTTTTTATGCTGGAAAATATTTCAATAAAAGTAATTCAAAAACCTGTGTTAGACACTATTATTGAATTAAAAAAGCTTGAAAGAGAAAATCTTGGCAGAGATGCTTCTATAAATGAATGGGTAATACCAGTAATAATAAAGTATGGGAAATTAATAACTGTTGTTGAGACAAAAAATTATAAAGGTAGTATTTTAGAAAGAATTATTGCTGTAAATGAACTCATAAGAAAATGGAATAGTTTTGATACCGCATTTATTCATTCTTTTTATGTCGCAAAAAATTTTAGAAATAAGGGCGTAGGAAGTTTTTTACTAAAAGAATCAATTAATTTATTAAAAAAAGATGGGATAAAGAAAATAGAATTGACTGTTGCATCTGATAATATCTATGCTGTTCATCTATATGAAAAGTTTGGATTTAAAAAAATAGGTTTTTTAAGAGATATTTATGGTAAGGGTATTGACAGAAATTTAATGGTTTGTGAGATTTAATGGAAAAATTTGGGTTTAAATCAGGGTTTGTTGCGCTTGCTGGAAGAACGAATGTAGGAAAATCAACTCTGATTAACAATATAATTGGTTCAAAAATAGTAATTACATCTAGTAAAGCTCAAACTACGAGAAACAGGGTTAATTGTGTATATAACGAAGAAAAAACCCAGATAATTTTTGTTGATATTCCTGGTTTTTTAAAACCAAAAACTCTTTTAACTGAAAAACTAAATAGGCTCATAGTTGATACATTAAAAGATGCCGATGTTATAGTAGTTTTAGTTGACATTGCTGCGGGAATAGGTTCTGGAGATCTTTTTGTCTTTGATAAAGTTAAAGGAGAGAACAAACCTTTAATACTTGTTTTAAATAAAATTGATCTTGTCTCAAAGGAGAAAATTGAGTTAGAAATGGAAAAAATAAAAGATTTAAATTATTTTGATAGTATCGTAGAAATTTCTGCTTTAAAAGGGATAAATATCGATAAACTAATAAATGAGATAAAGAAATATCTGCCAGAAGGTCCTGTTTATTATCCTAACGATATTATTTCAGATAGGCCAATAAGGAATATTGTTGAAGATATAATAAGAGAAAAATTAATTAATAAGTTAAGTGAAGAGATACCACATTCAATTGCTGTAGAGATAGAAAGATTTGAGGAGGGCAAAGATAAAAACGGTAATAGTATTACAAGAATTGCTGCATTAATTTATGTTCAAAAAAAATCTCATAAAAAAATTGTAATTGGAAAGTCTGGTAGGATTCTTAAAGAAGTTGGGATAGAAGCTAGAAAAGAAATAGAAGAATTACTTGGAAATAAAGTTTTTCTTGAATTATGGATAAAAGTAAAAGAGAACTGGACAATGGATGAAAATGTTTTAAAAGAACTTGGTTATAGCAATTGATAATTTCTTTGTAATATCTATGCACCAAGCTTGTGTATATGGATGATGATGACATGATTTGAAGCAAATTATTTTAAATAATATTAGTTATATTATTACTAAATTTAATATATTTATTTGGTAAATTTAATAAATAAATTTATAGAAAACTAATATTTTATTTTACAGAAAGTATGGAAAGGTTTGGTGATTACTACGTTAACCAGAGAGCAATTAGCAAAAACAATAGATTTTACTTACTTAAAACCACTTGCAACAGTAAAAGATATCGAGAATTTATGTCTACAATCTAGAAAATACCACTTTGCAAGTCTGTGCATAAACCCTTGCATGATTACAACTGCAAAAAGATTTTTAGCAGACACAGATATAAAAGTATGTTCGGTAGTTGGTTTTCCATTAGGGGCTAATACAACTGAGACAAAAGTTTTTGAGGCAAAAGACTGCATAAAAAAAGGTGCTGATGAAATTGACGTGATGATCAATTTAGGTGCATTAAAAAGTGGTAACTATACCTTTCTAGAAAAAGAACTTCTTATTATAGTAAATGTTATTAGAAGAGAGCAAATGGCCGAATATAATAAGCATATAAACATAAAAATAATAATCGAGACTGGAAATTTGTTAAAAGACGAAATAAAAAAGGTATGCAAAATAATAGAAGATGTTGGTGCTGATTTTATTCAAACTTCTACAGGATATGGTTCAAGAGGAGTTGAACTCGATGATATCAGATTAATAAGGGAAGTAGTTACTAGAAATATTGGCGTTAAGGCTTCTGGCGGAATAAGAACTTTTAAGGATGCCCAGGCACTAATTGATGCTGGAACTACAAGATTTGGGACAAGTGCTGCAGTCGAAATAATAGAAGAATATATAAATTTGTTCGATAAATAAGAATAATTCATGTCAACTTATAAAGCAAAAGCGATAGTAATTAAAACATATCGCTTTGGTGAGGCTGATAAAATAGTTAAGCTTTTTTCATTAGAGCACGGTATTATAAATTCCATTGCTAAAGGTGCTTTTAATATTAAAAGCAAATTTTTAGGAAGACTTGAGCTTTATAACATAATTGATGCAGAGCTTTCTACTGGAAGAAATTTTGATATAATCACTCAGGCAGAAATCATTGAAACATTTCAAAATATTTCTTTAGATTTTTTAAAATTTAATTACGCTCAAATATTATCTGAATTAATACTTAAAACCCAGTCTGAAAAATCCCCTTCAGGAAAGTTGTTTAAACTTTTTTACTTTTCTGTAAAAAAACTGAATTTGCTAAAAGAATCTGACTTACTAAATTTTAAAATTATCTTAATTTTTTTTCTATCTAATTTTCTTAAAATAATGGGTTATTTGCCTTTGATAAAAAGTTGCAGTTTATGTGGTAAGTCTAATATTGAAATCATAAATAAGTATTCAAGAAAAGTATATGTGTTTTCAGTTAGATTTGGAGGCTTACTTTGCGAAGAATGCTTATCTAAGTATTCTCTTAAGCCAAATGAATTAGGTGGAGATGTGTTTGTTTTTAAAAAAGAAGAGTTTGAAGTTTTAGAAAATTTTTTTACCCATAAATTTGAGGATATTTTTAGCATAGAAATACTTAATAAAACTGCAGATAAGCTATTTAAAATGCTTACCCAATATACTTCATTTCATTTTGATATAAATTTAGGAAGCGTTAATTATATCAAAAATATCCAAGATAAAATTGTAAACTTATAGATTTAGGACTATCGTGGTTTTATATAAGTAAAACATTAGAAATATTAAAAGTATCCTAGTTTTTAGAAAAACTTGGTAAAAGATAAAAATATTAATAAGTCAGCTCTAGTAGTGAAGTCATTTTTTATTTTCTTTATTATTATATGTT
>Ga0255345_1001854_pt1 | contig 28857 bp, 25 predicted proteins | sample wastewater_treat_6_FD_192415 | JGI IMG/M metagenome (GOLD analysis project Ga0255345, IMG submission 192415) | Wastewater microbial communities from Lulu Island WWTP, Vancouver, Canada - plant20 | ecosystem: Engineered > WWTP > Wastewater > Unclassified | place: Canada: Vancouver, British...
TATCCCAAGGCTTTTTTACGGGTTTGAAGCGAAATGTAAATTCGATGCAGGGTATGCTTCCGTGATTTTTTAAGGGCTATCGGCTAGAAGGGAAAAGCGAAGCTAATCCCAATGAGAATTTAATCAGCATACCCCAAGGCTTTTTTACGGGTTTGAAGCGAAATGTAAATTCGATGCAGGGTATGCTTCCGTGATTTTTTAATGGCTATCGGCTAGAAGGGAAAAGCGAAGCTAATCCCAATGAGAATTTAATCAGCATACCCCAAGGCTTTTTTACGGGTTTGAAGCGAAATGTAAATTCGATGCAGGGTATGCTTCCGTGATTTTTTAATGGCTATCGGCTAGAAGGGAAACGCGAAGCTAATCCCAATTTGAATTTTATCAGCATATCCCAAGGCTTTTTTACGGGTTTGAACCGAAATATTTAATCGATGCAAGGTATGCTTCTGTGATTTTTTAATGGCTATCGGCTAGAAGGGTAACGCGAAGCTAATCCCAATTTGAATTTTATCAGCATACCCCAAGGCTTTTTTACGGGTTTGAAGCGAAATGTAAATTCGATGCAGGGTATGCTTCCATGATTCTTTAATGGCTATCGGCTAGAAGGGAAAAAGCGAAGCTAATCCCAATGAGAATTTAATTAGCATACCCCAAGGCTTTTTTACGGGTTTGAACCAAAATGTAAATATGATGAAGTGTATGCTTCCGTGATTTTTTAATGGCTATCGGCTAGAAGGGAAAAGCGAAGCTAATCCTAATGAGAAATTTATTTGCATACCCCAAGTTTTAAACCCTGACAAAAACATTGTTTTTCGTCAGCCAGAAGGTAATTATGCGTTAGCTTAAATCGTATATGATATTCAAATGTGAGAGGACTATTTCATGTGAGGGTATTAAAATGCCATCTAATCAAAGATGTCAAATTCAATAGGCATAAAGTATCTAGTCTTTATTGCTTCTCCATCTCGGAATCCCGGAGTCCATTTCGGCATTAAACTTACAATTCTTAAAGCTTCTTCATCACAGCCTCCTGCTACATGATTTATCACTTTCGGGTCGACTATATTTCCTTCTTTATCTATAATAAATTCTACAACAACCCTACCTGTGATTCCCTTTTTTAAAGCTAAAGCGGGATATTCTAAATTCTCTAAAATGAACGCAATCATTTTTTTGTCACCTCCAGGGAATGATGGTTTAATCTCAGACGAATCCCCGTTTTTATTAGAGTTCTTATTTGAAGTAGAATTGCTGCTGATAGTTTTTAAACCTAAATAAATTTGATTGTATTTTATAATTGTAGGCCTGTAGTCAATAATATAATATTCTGATTTATCTAAAAAGTGGGATTCTCTAAACTCTATAATTTGTCCATCTCGCGCAAGGTCTGTTATCGTACAGCTGTCGCGTGTAAAGCGAGTCGGGTAGCCGCTTTTCTTTACTTCTTCTAACATGCTATTGAAGCATGATTTATTTGTTTGAAAGATTAGAAGATTTGGGACATCTTTAGACATGCAAATGTAAATTTTGCTATACAACTCGCTCTCGAACATTACAACATTAAAATTCAATTTACTATCAATAAATGGATATTTAGAAGAGCTATTTTCTTCAATACGTATCCAGTTTTCTTTTTCTAACGTTAATCGAATGTCATTTATTGATGCAGTCTCTAATGACGTAAAATCTTTTAAGCTAAAGCAATAATTTTGAGCTTTTAAAAAGGGCGAATACATACATAAGAATAGAGAAATAAAAAAAAGTAATTTATTTTTGAGTCCCACGTTCATGTTTGGGAATTGTATTGAATTCATTTTTATATTTTAAAATTTAAATACAAGATTACCTTTTAATTATCATGTTTCAAAATAATATCTAATTAATAACAAGTCTGTTAATTTTTACATTGCCAACAAGGTATCCCACTAAATCACTGAAAACAACAAAGCCCGTCATGATTCACAACGATAAATCACAACGGGCTTTTATATATCTAAGAATACTTACTTCTTGCTTGCCTTTTTTTCTTTCTCCGCAGCTCTTGCTTCTTTTAATAAATCGGCAGCTATTTCAAGTTCTTTATACCATTCTTCTCCGTATTTCCTTGTTAACGATTCTTTCAAAAATTTATAAACGGGAACTTTTAAGCTTTTGCCTAATTTACATGCTGGTGCACATACATCCCATCTATCGTAATTTACGGCTTCGTAGTTTCGTAGTTTGCGTATTCTTACAGGGTAAAGATGACATGATACCGGTTTCTTCCAAGGAATCGTTCCGTCATAATATGCTTTTTCAAATGAGCATTTAGCAATACCGTTTTCGAAAATTGTAAAAGCACATTCTCCAACACCGTCAACCAAGGGAGTAACCCATTCGTCTTCGTCGTCTTTTAGGTAAAGCCCTAGCTTCTCAATACTCTTTTGAGCTTTCAAAGGGAGCATATCTTTAACAAAAGGATAGTACTTTTCAATTTCCTTCAACTCTGATTTGTCTAGTGGCGCTCCGTAATCACCTGCTATACAGCATTCCCCTTTGCATTTTTGCAAGTCGCATACAAAATGCTCTTCAAGCAATTCGTCTGAAACTAACGTTTTCCCTATTTCAATCATTAGTGATGTGTTTGAGCAGTAAAAGTAAAAATAAAATCGGGGCAAAATAAAAGAGCATCCTTTTTTAGGGGATGCTCTCATGAATTACCTGTTTTTTTTAGTTTGTTTTTGGCTTTGTATTGTAATCGTAAACTAACGCTCCGATTTTACCTATTAACGCCGCTTCTTGAGCTGTGTCCTTTCCTCCGGTTAATACTGTAAGTAAATACGGGCTAGAGTCAGTATAAAAAATAGCAGTTTCGTGCAGCTGATTTTCGTTTGGTAAAAATCTTTCACCAAATTTATGTGCAACTTTAATATTTTTGTCAGCAATTTGACGTAAGAGCCCTCCATGATATGTGCTCTCAGAAAGTAATTTTAGAGCATATTCAGATGATTTATTGGTAAGAACAGATGTGTTGTAAAGTACTCTTAAAAATCTACTGCATTCAACACTGTTTAGTGTGTAGTCAGAAGCTTTAGGGTCCGGAACGGGAATCCCGATATCTTCCATTAACGTGCTGTATGCTTTGAAATCCATAAGCACATTTAAATTAGCCGTGGCATTGTTGTTGGAATACTTGATCATGAAATTTAATAAATCTTCAATGCTGTATTCTTTGCCAACTTCCAATTTTGGTCCTTCAATTGTTTGAACATTCCCCTGAGTGTAATCGTTCAATTTTACTCTTTGATTTAACCACCCCGGATTTTGTTCGTTTTGACGCAAATGATAAATCAGGGTAAGTACTTTCATAATACTTGCCATGCTAAATTGCTCGCCACCATTAATAGCAATCCACTTTCCTGATTCGATAGATCTGTAATAAACAGAAGCTCGAGTAATTCCTCCTCCTATCTGAGCGTTATTGATCGTTTCAATAATGTTGTTCTTCAAATCAAGTAGGTCGGTACTTTCGTTAGGAGAATCGGCCATTATTAATGGACGAGTAAATTCACCATGCTTGGTCGCTCTCATGAGTACAATCCCACAGTTGCTGTTCACATTTAAGGAGTCTGGTTTTTCTGAAATGTTCTTTGTTCCAAAGAAAAAGAATGAGCCTGTTCCAATTCCTGCACAGATTAGTAAAACCAACCATAGCGGCAATGAAGTCTTTAGGATGTTCATGATAAAAAGTTTTGTCCTGTTGTTTCAGATTCAAAACAAAAATCCAACAGCCCTAAGCATGGGATCTGTTCGCAAAAAAGCACAAGGTGTTACAAATTATTATGTAACGATAATAATGGAAATCCCCCGCCCATTTAATTGAACATTTCTCTTGAAGAAAGGAAGATAGAGATGAAGTACCCGGGATCGGAGTCGAACCGATACGATCGTGAAATCACAGGTGTTTGAGACCAGCGCGTCTACCAATTCCGCCACCCGGGCATTTTCATTATGTCTTTAGAGTCTTCCGATCTCATCACTTAGTTAAATCGCCAATGTTCAGATAAAAGAATGAGTAAGGCAATACTTCATCCGATATCAAACGATTTGAATTCAATTTGTTAGCAAAGATGTAAAGGGTTTTTGCGTAACCTATTGAAAATCAAGGTTTTTTGTTTTGTTATTGTGTTTTGGACTGCTAAAATAGGACTAAATTTGGCTCGCTCCAAATAATGAAGTATCGCAATGAGGTTAATATTTCGAATCTATCGGAGAATGAGCAGTTTATGTTTGTTCTGGTCGAATTCGAAACTCAATTGAAGCTTTTTAACATTTGCTTGTGAATTCATTTTGAGATAAAGCGAATTTTTCTTTTCTTTGCAGCCCTTTTTCCACATAACACAAAAAGAAGTATGGCTCGTCAAGTAAAGATCTTCTCAGGTACAGCGTCGAAATACCTGGCTGAACAAATTGCAGATTGTTACGGAGCCCCGCTTGGCGATGTGCAAGTAGCAAGGTTCAGTGACGGGGAGTTCTCTCCTTCGTTCGATGAGAGTGTCAGAGGTTGCGATGTGTTTATTATTCAAAGCACATTCTCTCCAACTGATAATCTGTTTGAGCTTCTGCTTCTGATTGATGCGGCTAAAAGGGCGTCGGCTCACTATATTACTGCGGTAATTCCTTATTTCGGATATGCACGCAGCGACCGTAAAGACAAGCCAAGGGTAGCTATCGCTTCTAAAATGGTAGCAAACTTGTTGTCGGCAGCCGGAGTAACCAGAATCATGACCATGGATTTACATGCGCCTCAGATTCAAGGGTTCTTCGATGTTCCGGTAGATCATATGGATGCGTCAGCGATCTTCGTTCCTTATATAAAGACTCTGGATTTGCCGAATATGCTCATTTGCGCTCCCGATATGGGCGGCGTACATCGTGCAAGAACTTACGCTTCGTATTTCAATACTGATATGGCTGTGATCGATAAACATCGTAAACGTGCCAACGAAATTGAAAGTATGACCGTAATCGGTGATGTTCGTGGACGCGATGTTATCCTTGTTGATGATATCGTGGATACTGCCGGAACTCTAACTAAAGCTGCCGGCTTATTGGTGGATTCAGGTGCCGCTAGCGTTCGCGCTTTCTGTACTCATCCCGTATTAAGTGGTGCCGCTTATGAAAGAGTTGCCGAATCTAAATTGACTGAACTGGTTGTTTGCGATACTATTCCGTTACGTAAACCATCTAATAAAATAAAACAATTGCCTACATCTGCATTGTTTGCAAAAGCAATACAACGTGTATACGCATATGAATCTATTAGCTCACTGTTTGTAAAAGCATAATTCTTACCCCTAATGAAAACGATTGAAATTCAAGGCACAAAACGTACTGATATCACGAAGCAAGAAGTAAAACAGCTTCGTAACAACGAAATGGTACCATGCGTATTGTATGGTGGCGAAGAGCAAGTTCACTTCTCTGCTCCATTATCTGCCTTCAAGGGACTAATCTATACTCCAGATGTTCACATGGTGAAATTATCTGTTGATGGAAAAGAGTACCTATGTGCTGTTCAGGATGTTCAGTACCACCCTGTTACTGATATCATTATTCACGCTGACTTCTTACAGGTTTTCGAAAACAAGCCTGTAACTATGAGCATCCCTGTTAAATTTACAGGTGCTTCTGAAGGTGTGAAAATGGGAGGTAAATTAGTTACCAAATATCGTCGCCTTAAAGTGAAAGCTCTTCCGGCTCACTTGCCTGATTTTATCTCTGTAGATATTTCTGCATTGAAAATTGGTGGTGGTATCCGTGTTCGTGACTTAAGTGTTGAAGGTGTTACTTTCTTAGAATCACCTGCTAATGTGATCGTTGGAGTTAATATGACTCGTAACGTTTCTGCTGATGCAGCTGCTGACTCTAAAAAATAATTAGCCGATAAATAAATTATTTCAGAGGGATCCTATTTAGGGTTCCTCTTTTCTCTTTTATAGATAAGTCGTCATCCCGTGAAATTTCTTATAGCCGGTTTAGGAAATATTGGTCCCGATTATGTCAATACCCGACATAATATCGGATTCGATGTGGCCGATGCTGTCGCTAGTTCTCTCAACGCTTCTTTTTCTTTAGGGAAAAAAGCATGGGTGGCCGAAGCTCGTCACAAGGGCAAACAACTCATCATTATTAAGCCTACCACTTTTATGAATTTAAGTGGTGAGGCCGTTCGCTACTGGATGCAAGATCAAAAGATCGCTCGCGAAAATGTTCTCGTTGTTACCGATGACCTCGCCTTGCCTTTTGGTACTTTGCGTATGCGTCCCGCCGGTGGCGCCGCCGGACATAATGGCATTACTAGTATTATCGAATGCCTCGGTACCGATCAGTTTGCTCGCTTGCGCTTCGGTATCGGTAACGATTACCCAAAAGGTCGCCAAGTTGATTATGTTCTTGGGAAATGGGGTAAAGAGGAAGCCGCAGCATTGCCCGAAAGGATCTCCGTAGCTGAAGATATGGTGAAAAGCTTCGCTGCAATCGGTCTTTCAATGACAATGAATGCCTTTAATAATAAATAACGGCAGGGTTTTTGTTCTCTTTCCCTTAACCAAAATTATTGCCAAATGAAAAAATACCTTTACTCTCTTATTGCTGTCCTTCTTTTTGCTCAGCTTACGCTGATCGCTCAAACGGATGATAATTCAAGATCTTTATGGACCAAGGATATTGTTTCTGTTTTCCCGCAACCTAGCAACGGACAAGTTAATTTCTCTTTCCCTTCTCAACTTACGAATAATCCTAAAGCAGTTGTTTATGACTTGCTCGGTAATGTAGTCGCTCATGTTGAAATGGATCGCCAAAATGCAAATACATTTTCAATTAATCTTTCCGATAAAAAACCAGGTTACTACTTCGTGAAAATTCAAACCGACGATTCTTCGTACTCACGACGAGTTACTATTCGTCAATAATAAAATATTAGTTCTTTTTGCTGGCAGCCATTATCGGCTGCCTTTTTTTTTTGAGCAACAGTTTGCAATTTTTTTAGATCACAGTATTCACAAAAAAAGGATATACTCTCTCGAATATATCCTTCTCTCAATTGACTTAAATTTTTATTTTACATCAATGCCTAATTCTTTTAATTGGTCATCGTGAATTACCGATGGTGCATCAATCATAACGTCTCTTCCGCTGTTGTTTTTCGGGAATGCTATGAAGTCACGAATGCTTTCCGATCCTCCGAACAATGAACATAAACGGTCAAATCCAAATGCAATTCCTCCATGTGGAGGTGCACCAAATTCAAACGCATTCATTAAGAATCCAAATTGTTCTTGCGCTTCTTCTTTCGTGAATCCTAATAGTGAAAACATCTGCGCTTGTAAATTCTTATCGTGTATACGTATCGATCCTCCGCCAACTTCAACTCCGTTGATCACCATATCATACGCATTTGCTCTTACTCCACCCGGATTTGTTTCCAACAGACTAAGATCTTCAGGTAATGGTGATGTGAATGGATGATGCATTGCAAAATAACGCCCAGCTTCTTCGTTGTACTCGAACAACGGGAAGTCGATTACCCATAAACAGCTAAAGGTGTTTTTATCACGAAGACCTAAGCGTGTGCCCATTTCTAATCTTAATTCATTCATCGCTTTGCGTGTTTTATCGGCACCGCCCGCAAGAATTAAAATTAAATCGCCAGCTTGTGCATTCATTTTATCAGCCCACGCTTTTAATTGATCAGCATCGTAAAATTTATCTACACTCGATTTTACAGTGCCATCTGCATTCACGCGCGCATATACTAATCCTGTAGCACCAATTTGCGGACGTTTAACAAAGTCCGTTAACTCATCAAGTTGCTTGCGTGTATATTCAGCGCATCCTTTAGCATTGATCCCAACAACTAATTCTGCATCATCAAATACTTTGAATCCTTTGTCTTTTGCAATGTCATTTAATTCTACAAAGCGCATGTCAAAGCGAGTGTCAGGTTTATCACAACCGTAAAACTTCATTGCATCAGCATAACTCATGCGCGGCAATTTGTCGATTTTTATTCCCTTAACAGTCTCGAATAAATGACACACTAATCCTTCAAATGTGTTTAAGATATCTTCTCTTTCAATAAAGCTCATCTCGCAGTCGATCTGAGTAAATTCCGGCTGACGATCCGCTCTCAAATCTTCGTCACGGAAACATTTTACAATTTGATAGTAACGGTCGAAACCGGCAACCATTAACAATTGCTTAAATGTTTGAGGTGATTGTGGCAATGCATAAAATTGACCTTGATTCATTCTCGAAGGAACAACAAAGTCGCGCGCCCCTTCCGGAGTCGATTTAATTAATACCGGTGTTTCTACTTCTAAGAATTTCTGCTTGTCGAGGTAGTTTCTGCTTTCAATAGCTATTCTGTGGCGCAGTTCGAGGTTCGCTCTCACATTCGCGCGACGTAAGTCCAAATAGCGATATTTCATTCGTAAATCGTCGCCGCCATCCGTTTGTTCTTCAATGGTAAACGGAGGAGTAATCGCCGCATTTAGTACTTCCAAAATATCAACTACTATTTCGATTTCGCCAGTAGCCATTTTTAAGTTCTTGCTTTCACGCTCTTTTACCGATCCTGTAGCCTTTATTACAAACTCTCTCCCCAACTTACGGGCTTCAAGGCATAATGCAGCATTAACATCCATATTGAAAGCCAATTGGGTAATTCCGTAACGATCACGTAAGTCGATGAAGGTTAGTCCTCCTAAATCTCTCGATTTCTGAACCCACCCGCAAAGGGTTACTTTTTCTCCGATATTCGCTTTGGTTAACTCCCCGCAAGTATGTGATCTTAACATGGCTATTGTATTTGAAGGTGCAAAAATAAGCTATAATAGCCAATTGCAGGCTAGGGATGTAGAGGAAATAAACGGGAATTTAAGGGCGTGAAAACGGATCAGATGCTTCTTTATTATTATTTTAGTGCACTTACAATAAAAAAGGGCATTATTCAGTTATAATTAGCCTCTAACACCTACAATGAAACGACTCTCATTTGCGATATTTATATCTGTTTTAATTTCTGCTTTTAATGGAGTGGCTCAGCCATTCGAAATCGGACATTGGCGCGATCATTTGCCTTATATCCATGCTCGATTAATAGTGGATGCCGGAAGCAAAATATATTGTTCTACCGACGATGGTTTTTATGCCTATTCTACCGAAGAAAATGAAATTATTCGCTTGTCGAAATTGAACGGCTTAAGCGATTTTGGTGTATCTGATATTTCGTATAGTAGTAGCTATCATAAATTGGTTATCGCATACAATAATACTAATGTCGATTTGCTAAGTGATGATATGTCGATTATTAATATTTCGGATATCAAACGAAAAAATATTCCTGGGAATAAACGTATCAATAATGTTACTGTTGATGGTCGTTATGCTTACCTAGCTTGTGGTTTCGGTATTGTTGTTATCGACTTGCAACGTAATGAAATTAAAGATACTTATTATGTTGGTCCTACCGGTGTAAGTGAAGTGTTTGAAGTAGCCTTCGATGCTAATTTTTTATACGCTGCCGCTGAAGATGGAGTTTATAAAATCGAAAAATCGAATTCTAATCCCGCGAATTTTAACGCATGGACAAAAATTCTCGACGATACTGCTGACCAAGGATATTTTAAGAATGCAGTAGTGCACAATAATATTTTGATGGTTAGCTATTCACGTACTGCCGGTGATAGTATTATGGCTTATGACGGGAATTGGGGATATGCATTACCGTTAGCCTTACAATCTGTTTCGCTGAAGTATAATTTATCAGAGGTAAATAGTAATTTGGTTCTTTCCGAATCTTTTGCCGTTTCTGTTTTCGATAATGCATTTAATCGTATTAAATATATTGATGGAGGTGTCGTTTTGGGTCCCGATTTTCGCGATGGGATTATCGATGCATCTCAATATGTTTGGGTAGCTGATCACAATAAAGGTCTTATTAAAATCGACAATGGTTCTCTAAGTTATTATAGTCCTGATGGACCTTATAGCTCGGCTTCTAACGATATTCAAATTCAGAATAACGTGCTTTGGGTTTCTCATGGGCCCAAAAATAGAGGGTGGAAAAATATTTATTCATTCTCGGGCTTCTCGCGATTCTCCGGTAGCGATTGGACTACCTATGATGGTTATTCAGCAGCAACGCCTCTATTCAGCCAGTATAGCTTCTACGATAACGTTTCTCTAATTATTGATCCTTCTGATGCGAACCATGTTTTTGTCGGAGCTACAGGTCCGGGATTACTCGAGTTTAAATATGATGAAGCTTCTAAAACTGGTTCTCCACTCAAATTTTATCGCGATACAAATAGTACATTGATTCAACAAATTGGTAATCCCGGACAAGTAAAAGTGCACGGTATGGCTCTCGATGAAAACAGAAATCTTTGGGTGTCGAATGCAGGAACTCCAACTGTGATTAATGTTTTGAAAAATAATGGACAGTGGAAAGCATTTAGTTTTCCGGGTGCGGTTAATGCAAGTACTTTCTGCGGGCAATTAATCATCGATCAAAATGGATATAAATGGTTAAGTGTTTTCGAAAATATTGGAGGGAAAGAAGGTGTAATGGTATATAACGATAATCAAACAGTTGATAATGTTTCTGATGATCAATACGAGATTGTTGACTTCGGATCTAATCGTGTTCGAGTAATTAAAATGGATAATGAAGGAACGATTTGGACAGGTACCGATCAAGGTGTTTATATTTTTTATCCGCCAAGCTTAACACCTCAACAAATTCTAATCAAGCAGGATAATTCATACCAATATTTATTAGCTACCGATGTGGTTACCGTTATTGCTATTGATGGAGCTAACAGAAAGTGGATTGGTACGGAAAGTTCTGGAGTATATCTTCTTAGTGCCGACGGACAAGATCAAATTAAACATTTTACTATCGAAAATAGTCCCTTGTTTTCTGATAATATTACCGCATTGGCAATAAACGATGCTACCGGCGAAGTATTTATAGGAACCGAAAAAGGAATTGTCAGTTATCAAGGCGATGCCATTTCTGGTGAAGAGTCATGTGGCGATTTGTTGGCTTACCCTAATCCCGTAAAGCGTGATTATGAAGGTACGATCGCTGTAAAAGGTGTAATTCCGAATGGTACTATTAAAATTACTGATATCAGTGGAGGATTAGTTTTTGAAGGGAAATCGGTTGGAGCTCAAATGGTTTGGGACGGACGAAACCTTTCAGGTCAAAAAGTGCAAACCGGCGTTTATATTGTGTATTCTTCAGATGCCACCGGAGAGCATAATTGCACCACTAAGTTGATGATTTACAGATAAATAAAAACGCGATTAGTCAATGACCAATCGCGTTTTTTACTAATAAACAGGTAATCCCTTTGGGGAATATTACTTCCCTTTATTTGCTATATAATTTTTACCGCCTTTGCGGACAGATGAGTCATATTGTAACCAGAAAATTACTCCGATAGTAATTGTTAAACCAAATACCCAGTTTACCAATGCCCCAATTGGAGGAAGAATTTTGAAGAATGCTTCAGCAGCATTCGCGATTCCGTAAAATATAGCGTCCATTTTTAGTGTAATTTGGTGGCGAATTTACTGTTTTCCTTAAAACAATACTATTCTTCTAACAGATAAAATTATGCTGATCCGTTTATTTCGTTCAACACAGATATTCCCTGTGGCGGTTTTGATACTTGTTTCCATTGCTATATCATTGATTTCTTGGAGCTTACATTATAGTGTGGTAGCGCCAAACGGTATGCCTTTGTACGATTTAATTTCCGGATTTTTTATGAACTTCGAGGCTTCGGGAGGAGCAAAATCTACAGTTTTAAGTGCGGTTATTGTCTTTATTTTAATCACTTCTCAGGCTCTTCACTTAAATTTTGTCCTAAATAAGCACGAAGTTTTCTTTAAGCAGTCCTGGTTGCCTTCTCTAATTTACTTAATTGTAGCTTCAATTATTCCACAGTTTATCTGGTTCTCGCCACTTTTATTTGTTAATTCTATCCTGATTTTTGCATTGGATAAAATCTTTGGACTCTATAAAAACTCGGGCGCTTTGGCCTTGGCTTTTGATAGTGCCTTTTTATTGTCGTTGTCGGCTTTGTTTTATTTGCCTGCAATCGTATTCGTGATTGTATACATCGTTAGTATTTTGATTTTGCGTCCGTTCTCTTGGCGCGACTGGTTAGTAGGGATTATGGGATTTACGTTGCCTTTCTTTTTTGCTTTCCTGTATTATTTTTTGACAGATAAGCTAAATGCCTTTTATGATAAAGTGTTTATTTCCGGAATAAACAAAACAATAGCACTTCAACATCTTTTCACGTATCAATATACGTTTAGCTTATTCTGGATTGCCGTGCTCTTTTGTTTAGCATTATTTCGATTGCAGAAAAACTATTTTAAGAATGTTACTAAATCGCGATTAACTCAACAGATTTTGCTAATTCTAATTCCTGTTGCTGTAATATTAGTTTTAGTATCGCGTGAAGAAAGTCTATATCGCTTTTGCGTTTTGGCTGTGCCTTTCTCCGCTTATGTATCGTATTATTTTCTGTCAGGGAAAAAGATATGGCTGCTCGAAATAATGTTATTAGTTCTTGTTGGAGGGTGGGTTTACAATTACTTTATCGCATAAAAAAGGCCGCCTTAATGGGCAGCCTTCTGTTTTAGTTTTTGTAGTTATAAATCTTTAAGAGCGTTTCGTCTTTTTCACTCTTCTTTAGTTCGCTAATTTTATCGCTGATCTCATTCTTGATAGGAAGCAATTCAGCGGAATGAATGACATCTCCATCATCTGCGTATTTTTTAATGCTTGCCTCTAAATTATCAGTTAAAGATGTTAATGCTTGTACACATGCCAGTCGAATATACCATTCGTCAAATTGAGAATATTTGTTCGCGATACCTAGCGCTCCTGTTTTAATGTTGGATGTGTTTTTGCAACGTAAGATATATCTGCCAAACGATTGAACCGCCATATAATTTGAACCGCCATTTGGTCGGTTGAAGTTGCTATTCATATATGTAAATTGATCATCATTGCCGAATTTAGCATAAGTAGCGGCAACAATTGCTCTCACTCTACGATGTGATTCTGTTTCCAATTTTTTACACATCGTTAATGCTGCTTCCGGTTTTTTATTGCCAATTAACTCAATAGCATTCGACATCACTTCGAATGAACTGTCGGTGGACAACGACATAGCTAAATCGATAACCGATTGATCACTGAAGTTCTCTGAAAGTTTATCGATCGCCATTGTGCGCACTCCAGAATTAGGATCAGCTTTTGCCATTTCCATTAATCTGTTTTTAACCAACAATGAATCACTTCCCAATAACAAAGTATTGCAGTTGGTGATGGCAAATTCTCGTATTTTTCTGTTTTTGTCGCTTAATGCACTCTTCATAACTGAAGCAGGTGCTGTTCCGTTCTCGTATTTTGTAAGTCCTTTTAATGCCTCTAAACGATCTAAATACAATGGACCTTTTTTGTAGAGAGCAATCCATTCTGCTTCGTTGTGATTGTCTTCTTTGATACCAGTTAACATTTTTTCCGCATCAACATTTACCACTTGTGGCTGACTCTCACATCTAAATTCAAAAGTTTGCTTTTGCTCAGTTAATATTACTCGCTCTCTTCTTTTCGAATTAGCAAAGTAAATGTCAATGTCGAGCGGTAATTTGTAGAGTGGAGTAGTGCTAAGATTTTGTTTTTGTTCTATTAGTACTTGCTGCGACATTGTAGCTGCGTTCCAGTTATAGGTGATATTTAATTCAGCATGTCCCTTATTTAAAAACCATTGATTAAAAAACCAATTCAAATCTTCTCCTGTTACTTCTTCAAATGCTAGTCGTAATTGATGCACTTCAACATTTTTGTAAGCATTCGTCTCTAGGTATTTTTTTAAGGATGCAAAGAAAGCTTCATCTCCAACATATCGTCGTAACATGTTTAAGATAGTTCCACCTTTCGCATACGAATGTCGATCGAACAACTCATCTCTTTCGTCATAGTTGAATCTAATGAGGTTAACTTGTTTCGACTTTGCTTCACGCAGATATCCGTTTAAGTCGCTATTTAATCCGATGTCAGCTTCTTCTCGTCCGTATTTATGTTCATTCCATAAATATTCACCGTAGGTAGCAAACGATTCGTTAAGCGGAATATTTGACCATGATTCACAAGTAACTAAATCGCCAAACCATTGATGAAATAATTCGTGCGATATTACATCTTCATTTGTTTCATCAATCAATTCTCTTTCGTCTCTTTGTAAAAAGTTTCCGTGCAACGTAGCCGATGTGTTTTCCATCGCTCCGCTTACATAATCACGTGCAACCACTTGACTGTATTTAGGCCATGCATAATCTACACCAAGTACAGTAGAGAAAAATTCGATCATCTCTGGTGTATTCCCAAATATTTTTCTTGCTGCCTTTTCGAATTCCGGTTCAACATAATAACTTACTTCTCGTCCTCTCCATGCATCTTTAACAATAGAAAATTCACCTATTGCCATCATAAACAAATATGGAGCATGTGGCTTGTCGAGTTTCCATGAATCGGTTCTGGTGCCGTCAGCATGATTCTCGCTTTTTACTAAAAGTCCATTCGATAAGGTTTTGTAATTATTGGCAACAGTAATATTTATTTCTTCTGTTGTTTTTTGATTCGGCACATCGATAGTAGGAAACCAAACTGAATTACTTTGAGTTTCACCTTGAGTCCAAATTTGTTTTGGTTTATCAGGAGTTTTACCATCTGCATTGATAAAATATAAACCTTTATCGCTGGTGATAGCTTGTCCTCCTCCAATTTCTTTTAGCTCATCTGGCTTTGCGATATAATTGATGAATACCGTATATTCTTCATTGCTCTTATAAGCTCTTCCTAACTTGATATTTAAACTATCATGATCGTAAGAATAGGCGGCATCAATACTATCTTTTCCGTTAATTAATTTCACGGATTTTATTTCCATACCTCTTGCGTCGAGCCATACATCTTCAACTGGATGGAAATGTGCCTTCAAACGAATCGTTGCTTTGCCGAATAAATATTTTTTATCCCAGTCGAAGCTAACATCTAACTTTGTGTGAACTAAATCGGAAACTTTAGTGACGCTTACTTTATACACAGGATTAACTTCTTGTTCGGCTTTAACTTCAATCTCGGGTAGCGATTGAACAACCGTTTCTTCTGAAGGTTTCTTGGTAGATTTACAAGATGATAAACAAGCAGCAGAAAATAGTACGGCCGCCATTATTCGTATTCCTGACATAATGTAATTTTTTTCAAAAATAGAATTTAATATACAGTATGCAACAAATATTCGATAAGTATAAGTATTTATCCGACCTACACCCGAATTATAAAGAAAAAGGCCTCCAAATTCCGGAAGCCTTTTTTAATGCAAAATGAATTTTTATTTCAAACTGAACTTTACAGGAAGTATATATTGAACTCGAACTGCATTTCCGTTCATTAATCCCGGAGTCCAATGTGGCATCGATTTTACAACTCGCATCGCTTCTTCTTCACATCCTGATCCAATTCCTCGCTTGGTTTCAATATCAGTAATTTCCCCATTCTTATTCACTACAAAGGTGATGTAAACTGTGCCTTGAACATTCGATTCCTTTGCTAACTCTGGGTAATGAATATGTGATCCGATATACTGCATCATTGCTGATTCGCCTCCCGGGAATGCTGGCATTACTTCTACCCAGCCTGAATGAATATTATTATCGCCGATAGGCTTAGGGTCCGGATCGAGGTTCGGTTTAGGATCAGTAATTGTAGTATCGCCTTTAACAGTTTTTGTTCCGGTGTTCGTTTTCGATAGTTCATCTTGTGTAAGTGTAGTATCGTTGGTGTTATGGTTAACTACTATTGGAACTACGTCACGTTGGGTTGGCGTATTCGGATCTTTGGTAGCCGTTTCTTCTTTTTTAACTTCTTCCGGTTTAATGATTTTGTCGGGTTCTATAAGGTCCACAACAATACTTTTGTCGGGGCCAGCGCCAACTATTTCAGCGGGGAATAAATAATCTTTTACCCTCGGAGAAATTGCCAATGCAAAACCGACAAAACAGGTGATAATAAAAGCCCTTAAAATTGTTTTGTCGTAGTTCTTTCTTAATGTGTAAGCACCGTATTCTTGATTTCGGTGTGCAAAAACGAGCTCTAGTCGGTTTTGAGATACCGGATTTTCCCAATTTTCAAATAATGTTCTCATATCGTTAAGATTATAGGTTATTATATCTCAACGATGCAAATAGTAGCATTATTCCATAAAGAAGTCAGTAATTTGTCATAAATGCCTGTTTATAGGGCAGTAACAATATTGGAAAGTGGTTTTTTACCTCATCGATAGTTTTCTTAACTTTGGCCTTCAAATTAAAAGACATGTATATAGGCTTACTTCACTTTCACTCGTTGGTACGATGGGTATTATTATTGCTAATGATCGTATCGGTTGTTAAAGCATTTGGCGGACAAAAAAGCGGTATTGCATATACCGATAGCGATCGCAAGAGAACTATGTTCACGATGATATTCGGACATATTCAATTGGTGATGGGTTTAGTATTGTATATGGTTAGTCCTGCAGTGCAAGCAGCCACTGCCGATATGGGTGCGGCTATGAAAGATCCAATTCTTCGCTTCTGGGCTGTAGAACACGTAATGATGATGGTAATAGCAATTGTGCTTTTAACTATCGGAAATATAAAATCAAAGAAAGCATCAACCGATGCTGCAAAATTCAAAACAGTTGCAATCTGGTACGGAATTGCATTGGTACTTGTTCTGGTAACAATACCTTGGCCGTTCAGAGCTGTTGGTGCAGGTCGCGGTTGGTTTTAATTTTAAATAATGATGAATAGGGGAATGATACTTTAGGTGCCTTCCCGTGTTCATAAAAACCAAAAGAATAATTTGCCTCATACTCCATTAACTGTAGGACAAGTTCCCGAAAGAGTAGTGTTAATCGGTCTAATCACTCGCACGCAGAGTGCCGATCAAGTACAGGAATACCTCGATGAATTAGCTTTTTTATCGGAAACTGCAGGAGCCGAAACGGTTCGAATTTTTACGCAGAAGCTGGATCATGCTGATTCAAGAACATTTGTTGGGAAAGGAAAGCTCGAAGAAATTATTGAGTTTAATAAAGCCAATCAAATTCAAATTGCAATATTCGACGATGAGTTAACTCCGTCGCAACTTCGTAACCTCGAAAAAATAATGGGCTGTCGTGTGCTCGACAGAACCAATTTGATTCTCGATATTTTTGCGAAGCGCGCGCGTACCGCTCAAGCTAAAACTCAAGTTGAATTAGCGCAGTACAAATATCTTTTACCACGACTTACCAAAATGTGGACCCACCTTGAGAAACAACGTGGAGGTATCGGTATGAGAGGTCCCGGTGAATCGGAAATTGAAACCGATCGTCGTGTGATTCGTGATAAGCTAAGTAGGCTTCGTGTGAGATTACAAGAGATCGATAAGCAAAATTCAACACAAAGAAAGAAGAGAGGAGAAATGATTCGTGTGGCATTGGTAGGATATACTAATGTGGGTAAGAGTACTATCATGAATGTGTTGAGTAAGAGTGAAGTTTTTGCAGAGAATAAATTGTTTGCGACATTAGATACTACTGTAAGAAAAATAGTGTGGGAGAATATTCCGTTTTTACTTTCAGATACCGTAGGATTCATTCGTAAGTTACCGCATGATTTAGTTGAATCGTTTAAGTCGACACTCGATGAAGTGCGTGAAGCAGATATTTTAGTGCATGTGGTTGATATATCACATAAAAATTTCGAAGAGCATATTCGCGTAGTGAATGAAACACTAGCTGAAATCGGCGCTATCGATAAGCCGATCTTAATGGTATTTAATAAAATTGATGCCTATAAGTATGTCGAGAAAGAAGAAGATGATTTAACTCCTTCAACTCGAGAAAATATTTCGTTGGAAGAAATGAAAACGCATTGGATAGCTAAGAATAATTACACTTCTGTTTTTATCTCTGCTATCAACAAGAAAAATATTGATGAGTTACGTGCTGCATTGTCGGGATTAATTAAACAAATTTATTTTGTGCGCTACCCGAATAATCAGAACTATATTCAAGATACTTACGATTTCGAAGAACAATAAACGATTGTAATTATTTGTGGTCGCTTAATTGCTTTTAAGTGATGTAGGTTTGCGCAAAATCTAATCATGAAGGCAGTTGATTTTATTCGGCAGGTATTACAAGACACGATTTCTATTTTATATCCTTCATTATGTGCGGCCTGCGATGAATTATTGTTGCAAGGAGAAGATGTCATTTGCACGCATTGCATGGTTAATTTACCACGCACTTATTTTCATCAAATGCCCGATAACCCTGTGGCAAAGCAGTTCTGGGGGAAAGTTCGCCTTGAAGGAGCTACTGCCTTGTTTCATTTTCATAAAGGAGAGAAAGTACAAACGTTGATGCACCGATTGAAATACAATAATCGTCCTGAAATAGGGAATAAGTTAGGAGCGGTATGCGCAACTGAAATCATGAAATCAGAACCCTTTAATCAAGTAGATTATATTATTCCAATTCCGCTTCATAAAAAGAAGCAAAAAATCAGAGGCTATAACCAAGCAAATTGCTTTGCGCAAGGCATGGCCGATATTTATGGTAAAGAAGTATTGAAAGACGGACTTAGGCGCATTAAGTTTACCGATACTCAAACCCGAAAAAACAGGTTCGACCGACATAAAAACGTGAAAATGGTGTTTCGGGTCACTAAGCCCGACCGATTTATAGGTAAAAAAGTAATGATTGTTGACGATGTGTTAACTACCGGGTCGACATTAGCAGCCTGTATTCAGCTTTTTAACGCGATTGAAGGCACAAAAGTAACCGTAGCTACAATTGCCTATGCAGAGTAAAAATTGATGGTTATCTTTGCCGTGAAAATTATGGCAGAAAACCTCATAAAAGCGGCAGCAGACGCTAGCAAAGAAGATCGGTACCAAGTGATGATTCCGCAAATTAAAGCGTTGGTGGAGGGGGAAACCGATTTAATTGCCAATATTTCTAATGTGATGGCTGTCCTAAAAGAGACAATGAATTTCTTTTGGGTTGGGGTTTACTTTGTAAAAGCTGAAGAGCTGGTTTTGGGGCCGTTTCAAGGACCGTTGGCTTGCACACGCATTGGTTACGGTAAAGGTGTATGCGGCAAAGCTTGGCAGGAAGGTAGGGTGATTGTTGTTCCTGATGTGGAACAGTTTCCAGGTCATATTGCATGTAGTTCTTTGTCGAAATCGGAAATCGTATTGCCGGTGATAGTTAATGATCGTGTGCGAATGATACTTGATGTAGATAGCGATCAGTTAAACGATTTTGATGCAATAGATGCAAAGTATCTTACTGATGTGGCTTCAATTCTTAGTGATGTTTTTAAAGCAACGATAATATGAAAAGATTAGCGCTGCTTGTTTTTATAGCTTTGTTTGTAGCATCGTGTGCAAATAAGGTAGCTCCTACTGGAGGAGAAAAAGATATTAAACCTCCGGTTGTAAAAGAATCGGAGCCTGCTAATCCCGCAATCGATTTTCATGGAAGAGAGATAAAGTTGAAGTTTGATGAATATGTACAACTAACCGATTTAAACGGACAATTATTAATTTCACCTTTGATGCCATCAACGCCTGAAATCAAAGCGATGAAAAAAGAAATTCTCATCAAGCTTCCAGATTCATTACGAGAAAATACTACTTACACCATCAATTTTGGAAAGTCGATTGCTGATATTCATGAAAGTAATGCTATCGAAAACTACAAATTCATTTTTTCTACCGGAACTATTATCGATTCATTATTTATTCAAGGTACTGTGCGAAATGCAAAGAATAATGAGTCGTTGAAATCCATTTCGGTAATGATGTATCGGAATGAAGGGGTTACGAATGCCGATTCATTAGTATTTACAAAGCGCCCCGATTATTTTTCGAAGACAGATGAAAAAGGTGCGTTTAATATTTCTAATGTAGCTGCAGGGACATATTATGTTTTTGCATTTGAAGATAAAAATAACGACTATAAATGCGGCGAGGATGAGCTATTGGGATTTGTAGATCGTATGATTCAATTACCTGGCGAGGCGAATGTCGATTTTAAATGTTCGATGCAGGATCTACCTATTGTTAGAGTGGCAAAAGTTTCAAAAAAGGACCGATTTTACTTCTCTGTGGGATTAAATAAACCCGATACAACCGTCAATGTAGAAGAGTTAGGATTAGTTGATAAAAGCAAAATAATTCAAGAGTGGAATGTTAATCACGATACGTTGATGGTGTTTACAAATGATACGTTGCAAGAATCAATTAAATTGAGAGTGTTTGATGGAAAATCGTTGAGCGATACCATAGACATGAAAATGGGCAGCGGTACATCAAAAAAGAAAGAGCAAGAAAAGTTAAATCTATTTGTTTATCAAACACCGGAATCATCGGATACCACAAAAGGATTGATGATTAAGAGCGAGCATCCGATTAAGGCAAATAAAGGCTTTGCTTATATTTATCGAGATACTTTGTTAGTTGATTCAGTTACTCCATCAATGAGTAAAGGAGAGAACCAAAGAGCTTTCTATGTGAATTACAAGTGGAAGAGAGGAGAGCAATATAGAGTAATGATTCCATCGGGAGCCTTTACCGATATTTACGGGTTAACAAACGATACCTTGTATAAATCGTTTGCTATGACTACGGATCGATTATCGGGAGTATTGATAGTAAAAGTACGCGGGTTATTTCCCGATAAGAAATATTTATTGCAGTTAACATCCGAAAAAATAGAGGTGATACGTCAGCTGGAAATAGTTGCTGACGGCGATTACAAATTTGAATACATCAATCCCTCGAATTACAAAGTAAGATTGGTTGACGATCAAGATCAAAATAAAGAATGGACACCCGGAAATATTCGCAAACGTCAGCAGCCGGAGCGAATTGCTATAAGCGACAATTTACAAGTTCGTGCAAACTGGGAATTAGAAACTGAAATAACAATACAATAAAGATATGGCTGATTCAAACGAGTTAATCAATTCATCGAAAGCGCCTGAGCCTGTAGGATTATATCCGCACGCGCGCAGAGTTGGAAATTTATTATTCTTATCAGGTGTTGGTCCTAGAGAAAAAGGAAGCAAAAAAATACCGGGAGTTGAATTAGATGAGAATGGAAATATTGTGTCATACGATATTGAAACGCAATGTCACTCTGTTTTCAGAAACATCCGCTATATTTTAGAAGATGCAGGAAGCAGCTGGGATAAGATTGTTGATGTAACGGTATTTTTAACCAATATGAAAGACGATTTTAAAACCTATAATCGTTTGTATGCCGAATATTTCAAAGACAATCAGCCTTGCAGAACTACTATTGAAATAAATTGTTTGCCGACACCTATTGCAATTGAATTAAAAGTGATTGCAACTATAGGAGATTAAGGATTAAAAACACGTGATGCGGGTAGTTCTCTTTCGAGGATTACTCGCATTTCATTTTTAAATAAATTGTCGTCACTGCTTTCCATTGCTCCTTTAATCAGTGAATGATTGTTTTTGTTTTCTGCCAATAGCAAACGAGCCGCACAGCAACGAACATATAATGGTTGAGAAAGGTTATTGAAAATGCGGTGAAGAGAATCTGAAATCGTTTTTGGAATAGGGGCAGGGTAGTCAATCATAAAATGCAATGCACAATACAATTGATAGCTGAATTCGATTCTATTTGAAACAAGAAAACTGGCTAACGATTTATCAATATTGATTTCGTTGTTTCTATAATGCATTAGGTAGCCTGTTATGGCCTCAGGGCGAGCCAGTAAGCGTTCCTCGCAATTGACCATTCCTAATGCTTCTTCTATTGAATAATAATATTTTGAAAGTCCTGCAGGCAATTCTTTGATTGTAGATTTAACTTTATCCTTGAATGTTTTTTTTCCGGCTAAAGCATTCTTAATAGGTTGCGCCGACACAAACTTTGTTTTTTCTTCCTTCAAGTACATTCCGCGTTTCGATATGAAAGCTACTACTTCAAAGTATGCTTTTCGAGCATCTGATTTTGAATGACAAAAGATTTCAATATTATCAATATAGCGAGCAAAAGAGTAGTTGCTATGTCGTAAAAAATTGTCGAAAGGGAATAAATAAAACTCAGCTAAGATATCACTAGCCCAAAATATTTGAGGTAATCCTCTGCCGGTTAAAGCAGCCCAAGCCGACATAGCTTTGCATAATGAAGTTGCGTAGTTAGCAGGTACACCGCAATCAATCAATTCTTTCTCTAAAATTTTGTGGTCAACACTCGTGTAGAAATTGGTGATGTCGGATTGAAACACAAACTGATGTTCCGGCTTTAAACTTTGATAAACATATTCAAGTTCTTCTAAGTTGTTTCGGAATAACTTCTTTTTCCAATTAATATCTACGGGATACTCTTCTAATACACTTTGAGGTGAAGCAATTTCCGGTTTGATCTTTTTTATAATGAATGGGAAACATTTAATTGTTAACCAACAAAAGTATAACTGATCTTTTATGTCAAGCACAGAATAGTAGCGAAACATTCCACGCTCTTTCGGTACTTCAATTAATCGGCAAGGTTGAATTGAGTAAGAACCGTTTTCGAATGATTGTTCAAGTTCATCTAAGAATGTAAGATCGCTATGATACAACACTTCCAAGTCAGATGGAAGTTCGATCATATAGCAATCACGTTCTCTGAATGCTTTAATAATAGATACGGCTAATTGAATATCCCGCATAAAAACTATTTAGAATTGCTTTTTAAATAAAATTTGTAATCAATACTGAATTTCCCCGGTCCTGTAAGTAATAAGAATACGAACACAGCCAACAAAGATAGTGGATGTAATGCCGCATCGATGCCTTGACCCGAAAATAAATGCTTTGAACTGGCTATAATCATATTAAAGCACAACATGAATGCTACAGGACGAGTTAATAATCCTAAAACAAGTAATAATCCACCAATTGTCTCTGTTGCAGCAGCCATATAACCCCATGCAACCGGATGAAAGAAGATACCGAAGTTAGCTAAAGTTTGTCCAAGGGATAACCATGCCGGCAATCCTCCTAAAATTTTCGGTACTCCGTGGTATATCATTATAATTCCAATAAGAACTCTAACCAAGAAGATAGCATTGTTCTCGGAAGTCTCTCGATAGTTGAACGCCCATCGTGGTTGCTTCCATAAGAAAAACACTAAGCCTACTATGATTAGCAATGTACAGAATAGCACATCGGGATATTTCCACGATTGTAAGCGATTGACAATTTTTTCTGATACAGTTCTCTTTTGGTTAAATATTTTCCAACTATAAAAATTGCCGATTCCTATTGCTAGTTGCAGTGAATAGTCGAGAGAAATTGTTCCCGGTAAGTATGCTGTGTTTTCATTTGCATTTACATTGAACCAGCTCAACCTTTCTTTTGTTGTATTTGTTTCTGAAGGAGCTCCTTCCATAATAAAAGGGAATGAAGCCGAACCATGACAGGAGATACAAGATGATTGAGGATTATCAATCATTCCATTTAATCGCCCCGCCCATCCTAAATGAGCAATAGGTCGAATAGAAGGATTGATATACGTTTGATAAAGCGGTTTGTCTTTTACGTTTTCGGGAGTCACTCCTGCATCATTTCCCCATGATAATCCGACAGGCATAACACGTAACCACGGATTTTCATTTTTCACATCTCCATTATACACTAAGTTTCCCATTATCCAACCGGTAGTTGATTTCGCTCGTGAATCTTTAACAGAAAAATCAATTTGCAATAAATGCATCTTCTTTAGTTCACGTTTAGTGCTATCCCATGCTTTACGATAAACATAAGCAGTTGTTGATGGTGCTCCTTTTAAATAAGGCACTTCTGTTGAATCAGCTTCAGTAAAAATAACTTTAGCTGATACTGTTCCTTCAGGGAAAAGAGCTTTGCTAGGATCAGGATGGTTATGGTCTTTCCAAACTTGTCCTACAGTATAACCTCCGGCAGGATTGTAAAATCCTACAGCCCAATTTTGATAAACTGTTTCTTGAACGGGACTTAATTCATGGGGACGAGAATCTCGTTCACGAGTAATTCCGTTTAATGGTTCACGAGCCATATCAACACCACCCGATATGCGATAATGCATCCATGGTGCATGATACCATTTACGAACTTTGTTGTCTTGCACAATCCAGTCAGCTTCGATATTACCTTCGAGTATATAATTATAAACTGCCATAATGTATTCGGTAGGCTGTGTTTTATAATCATACTTTAACCAAGGAAGATTTTTTTCAGGTGTAACAGATGTTGGGTAATCTTGACTTAAATGAAATATCTTTCCCGTCCATTCTTTAGGAGCCGGAACACTAGCATCAGGAAATCGTTGGGCGATTCCCTGAATTGAGAATAATACTGTTAAAAACAGCAATACTATTTTTTTGTAATACACGGTAATACAGTTTAAAAGGCTGATCGGTTAAAATACGCAGAAGAGCCTAATTTGTTACGATTGCAATTTGCAATTTTACAAAGATAACTCTTTGTAAATCAGCGAGTAATTAGATGTTGAACCATCTAACTAGGTCATCGGCGATAATTGTCTTTTTTTCGCTCTCAGAATAATCCTTTTCGATACTCCCTTCTCTCATCATTATCAGACGGTTACCGTAATTAGAGGCGTCTTTCATCCGATGAGTAACCATTATAGCAGTAAGGTTTCCTTCACGAATTATTTTTTCTGCTAATTCCATGACAATTGCAGCCGATTTCGGGTCGAGGGCGGCGGTTGGCTCATCGAGTAGCAGGATTTTGCTTTCATCCATCACCGACATTAATAATGTTAAGGCTTGTCGTTGTCCCCCCGACAAACTACCCATTAATGCCTCCGGTTTGTTTTCAAGGCCCATATTGAGGGTCTTTAATTTATCACAAACGTTTTTTCTGAATGATTTAGTGTTCCCTATTGAGAGTGATTTCGATCGTGTTCGCAAAGAAGCCAATCTGAAGTTTTCGAGAATGGATAATTCGGATGCTGTACCTGCTAAAGGATTTTGGAAAATGCGACTGATATATTTGCTGCGTTTATAATCGGGTAGCTTTGTTACATTACTACCGTTAAATATAATCTCGCCGCTATCAGCAATCAAAGAACCCGAAATTAAATTCAATAAAGTAGATTTTCCTGATCCGTTGAAACCAACAACAGTAATAAAATCACCTTCATTGATTTTTAAACTCAAGTTTTTTAGTGCAACTATTTCATCAGCACTACCTCTGTTAAAAGTCTTCGATATATTTTTAATTTCTATCATGCCTTCGAGGTGAATTTTATTTTTCCGAAAGCAATAATTGATAATACTAATACCGCAGTAATCAATTTTAAATAGTTTGGATCGATACCGATATTTAGAGCCGTAGCTAATATCAATCGAAATAAAATACAGCCTAAAACTACAGCGATCAATTGCAAATATATTTTGCGTGATACTGCATTTCGCAAAACAACATCTCCTATCATAACAGCACCTAAGCCTGATATAACAATTCCGATACCCATATTTATATCACCGAATCCTTGATATTGAACAATGAGCGATCCGCTTAATGCAGTTAACGAATTTGAGATTCCTAAGCCGATAATTTTCATTTTATCAGGATTTACTCCCATCGATTTTACCATTGACTCACTATTGCCTGTTGCTCTTAATGCTATACCCATATCACTTTTGAGGAATGCATTAATAAGAATAATAAGAACAACAGAAAATACAAATAAAATTATAGAGCTATGATCTGAATTCGTCGAAGGACTCATTAACAAATTATCGATGTTAATGAGTGGTTGATTGGGTCTGCCTAAAATGGCTAGGTTTATAGAGTATAATCCGGTCATAACAATTATGCCGGCAAGTAAAGGATGAACTTTTAATCGTGTGTGAATTGTTCCGGTAATAATGCCAGCAATAGCTCCTGCTATCATCGCTGCAAAAACTGCAATCACCGGCGACCATCCGTTCACTAACATCCACGCAGTGATAATCCCTCCCGAAGTATAACTTCCATCGGTAGTAATGTCAGGAATATTCAAAATTCTCAAGCTTAAAAAAATTCCCAAGCCTAACGCAGCGAATGCGAGTCCTTGGTGAATAGCTGTGAGATAGAACTCCATTATTGAATAGTTGTAAAAGAAGAATCTGGTTGAATATTGAAAGATTGCGCCACTTTTTTATTCATCACTTTCAATCGGACATTAACAATTTCTGGTTTTAAAGAAGTAATTGTTTTGTCTTTCAAATAAGCAGAAGCTTGTAATCCTGATTGATATCCCCATTGATACATATCGGCACCAAAGCTTGCCAATGCTCCTCTCGAAACGAGTCCTGCTTCAGAAGTAAGAATAGGAATATGTTTATCATTACAGCTCTTTACAATCGTTTCAAAGCTCGAAAAAATTACATTGTCGGGTAGCGCAAAAAACACATCAATATTTTTATCTAGAAGAGATTGAGTAATCAATTGTGTTTCGGATGAATTAGTTACAGGTATTGCAATTACTTCAATTCCTTTTTCGGCGCAAACTTTCTTCAATCGATTTAAAGCATCTACCGATTGTGATTCCGATTGGCTATAAACAGTTCCTACTTTTTTAGCGGAAGGGAATAATTCATTCACAAGAGCAGCAGAAGTATCAATATAATCGAGTGTTTCAAAAGTTCCGAAAAGATTCTTAGGAGCATTTCCTGATTTATCGGTGAGTCCTGCAATATCGGGGCGCGGGGCTACCATCATAAACACCGGAATTCCCTTTGAGCGCTGAACAGCATTTATGGTAGCTAATGTAGTATTGCTAGCAATGAGATCAGGCTTTTGAGAAACCATTAGATCGATAGCTTGTAATAAAGTAGGTTGATCACCTTGGGCGTTCTTGTAATTTATTTTAAGAGTGTTTTTGTCCTCTGAAAATCCATTAGCCGATAAGGCATCCAAAAACCCTTGCTTTGCTTTCGCAAGTGTGGCATCCTCAACAAAGTCGATAAAGCCAATAGAAGGAATATTTTTTTCGTTAGAGTTTGAACTGCACGACGCTATCGAAAAAAATGCTAACAGCACTAACAAGCGATTAATAATTTTCATGATTAAGAATTTAAAATATAACACTACAAACTCTTTAATGTTTTAAAGAATTAGTAATTCTAATTATTCATCTTTTAGAATAGCCTCTTTATTACTCTTAACATGTTTCTCGGCTAAGTCAATTAGATCAATGCATGCCGAGCGATAAAAAGGAGCCTTACTATTAATGATAGCTTCGCGGCAATCGGTGGTTTTACCTTTTTTCGAAGTTCCTTTCAAAATTTGAATGAAGAACGAGTTTAGTAAATAACGAGGATGCTCGGTTGCGTCGCATCGATAATTATTAGCCTTTTCGAAATTCTCTAATGCTTGATCACGACGATTATCGATAAAATAACGAAGTGCATTTAATTCAAGCGCTATAATAGCACTATCATGTCGGTGCATTGATGAATCGTTCACTACTTTCTCCAAATCATTGAAAAGTAAAGTCGAATAATGTTCTTCACCTTTCATAATCATAATCGAGAAAATTAAGCTTCTCCATTCACAAATTTGAATCCATGCATTACGACCTAAAGCTTGTTTCCAAGATGATCTAAATACCAAATGTTCAGCTTCATTTAAAGCTTTTAAAGCAGTAGAATAATCTTTTATGTCAAGGGCAACGAGAGCTTTAAGTATTTTAATAAAAGCTCGTTCCGATTCTTTCCCGCTTTCTTTCGTGAATGATTCTGCTCTCTTTAATAAATTATAACGGTAATCTATATCCGAAGATTGATGATACAATGCAACAAAGCTGCATAAAAGCTGTTCTGCTTCTGCATGCTGAGCAATAATAGACTCAAGATTCTCGGCTGTATAATCGATATAGTTTGCTAACGTCAGAGAAGGATTAGGGAATAATAATCCGAGTCTGATAATCTTACACAGCAAATCACTTTTCGTAAATCGGTTAGGCTCTAACGTTAGTAGTTGTCCGAATTCCTCAAAGAGCTCCGAAATAGCTTGATAGTTAAACTTGCCAAGCAGGCCGTCTCTTTCATGTTTGCAAAGAACTAAGGTGCCTCTCGATTGACGATATAATTGTTGTGTGCGGGCATAAGCACTATCGTATGCTGTTAAATACTCATCGAGAACATCGCCGTTACGCATCTCATTAAAGAAAGGAATATTCGTGCGATAGAAATGTATTAAGAGCTCGTAAGCTTCTCTATGATTCAGTTTCTTTTCAAAATCTTCGACCTCATTGGTCATTGAATATGGAGGGTGAATGGCAAGAGATTCCGTCAGGGTAGTGAACTCATCGAACAGCGGTTGAAAGTTCATCTGCTTTGCAACCAACTGTTTATACTGGTCAGATTGGATAATAGTATCAAGATCCTTTTCGATCTCACCAATCATCGACTTATATTCAGTAGCTTTAATTCTCCTGAAACGCCCTTTAGATAGTGCAAGGGGATTAAATCCCGTAGACGTTCTATACATATTAAAAAGCGAAACAATCAGGTCGTATCGTTCCGGTGAACTGTTTTCGCCCAAGCGCGACAACACATAATCGAGCACCAGCTTGTTCTTAGGCAACTGGTGTATATTGAGAAGAGTGTCCTTGTTCGTTTTCAGTTCTTGCATAAATCCCACAACATGCCGTTAAAATGTTAAAAAAG